>MAAC01010172.1_pt1 | contig 286200 bp, 226 predicted proteins | sample 1115981 | NCBI WGS metagenome assembly MAAC01 (sample SAMN04961126, study PRJNA320927) | seawater metagenome | isolation source: sample BD02T64 sea water enriched with oil for 64 days | place: USA:Gulf of Mexico | collected 2013-07-27 | reverse complement strand
ATTCGTGCTTTCTTACCGGGTTCATTAGTAGATGTACGTCCTGTACGTGACACTGCTCATCTTGAAGGTAAAGATTTAGAATTCAAAGTTATTAAGCTTGATCAAAAGCGTAATAACGTAGTTGTTTCTCGTCGTGCGGTTATCGAAGCTGAAGGTAGCGCAGAACGTGATGAATTACTAGAGTCATTAGCGGAAGGCCAAGAAGTTAAAGGTATCGTTAAGAACCTTACTGATTACGGTGCGTTCGTAGACTTAGGCGGTATTGACGGCCTACTTCACATCACAGATATGGCTTGGAAGCGCGTTAAGCACCCAAGTGAAATCGTAAATGTTGGTGATGAAATCCAAGTTAAAGTATTGAAATTCGACCGTGAGCGTACTCGTGTATCTCTAGGTATGAAACAGTTAGGCGAAGATCCATGGGTAGCAATTGCTAACCGTTACCCAGAAGGTTCTAAACTTTCTGGTCGCGTAACTAACTTAACTGATTACGGTTGTTTCGTTGAAATCCAAGAAGGTGTTGAAGGTTTAGTTCACGTTTCTGAAATGGATTGGACTAACAAAAACATCCACCCATCTAAAGTTGTTAACTTAGGTGACACTGTTGAAGTGCTTGTATTAGAAATTGATGAAGAACGTCGTCGTATTTCATTAGGTCTTAAACAATGTATCGCTAACCCTTGGGAAGAGTTTGCTAAAAACTTCAACAAAGGCGATAAAGTATCAGGTAAGATCAAGTCAATCACTGACTTCGGTATCTTCATTGGTCTTGATGGCGGCATAGATGGTTTAGTTCACTTATCTGATATTTCATGGGCTGGCGGTGAAGAAGCTGTTCGTGATTATAAGAAAGGCGATGAAATCGATGCAATCGTACTTCAAGTTGACCCTGAGCGTGAGCGTATCTCTCTTGGTGTTAAACAAGCTGAAGATGACCCATTCAATATGTATCTGACAGATAAGAAAAAAGGTGCTATTGTTAACGGTAAAGTAACAGCAGTTGATGCTAAAGGTGCAACGATTGAGTTAGCCGAAAGTGTTGAAGGTTACTTGCGTGTTAGCGATATTTCTGTAGAACGTGTTGAAGATGCATCTACAGTATTGAAAGTTGGTGACGATGTTGAAGCTAAGTTTATGGGTGTGGATCGTAAGAACCGTACTATTAGTTTATCTATCAAAGCGAAAGACCAAGCTGACGAACGTGAAGCTATGGATACCCTAAACCAAGTTGAAGAAACTGGTTTAAGTGCTATGGCAGCAGCGTTTAAAAACGCTAAAAACTAATTTAAATACTCGTTAATAGTAAATTATTAGTTTGAATTCTTTGCACTTTTTCTAATTTTTATTAAACTTAGAGAAACAGGGGAGGAGAATATTTATATTCCCCTCTTATATTAACCTCATTAGCACGTAGCTAGATGAATACTGGAGGGTCAAATGACCAAATCAGAACTCATTGAAAAATTAGCCGATAAGTTATCTCATTTGTCAGCTAGAGATGTAGAACAATCGATTAAAGAAATCTTAGAATTAATGGCGCAATCTTTATCTAAAGGTGACCGCATTGAAATTAGAGGGTTTGGTAGTTTTTCATTGCATTATCGTGCTCCTAGGGTTGGTAGAAATCCTAAAACTGGTGACTCAGTAGAGTTAAGTGGTAAATACGTACCACATTTTAAACCAGGTAAAGAATTACGAGAAAGAGTTAATCTTTCAGTAGCTTAATTACTAGCTCATTGCAATTTCATTGTAATGTTAGCGAAAAAATTAGATAATAAACGGCATATTTACTATGCCGTTTTTTTTCGACTGCATTTTACCTTCTGTTATAACCCGAACTAAGCGAGTTTATTAACGTGCGATTTTATTTTACACTTTTCTTAACCTTCTTTTTACTCGCTATTGCCTTTGTTTTTGGCAGCCAGAACGAACAAATCATTTCATTAAATTATTTGATAGCTAGGGTAGAGTTATCTGTCGCTGCAGCAGTGAGCTTATTTACTGTAATTGGCTTTATACTTGGGTTACTTGCCACTTTGTTGTGGAGATTAATACGCAAGAGCAAAAAAGCACTTGTTAAAAACCGTTCAACTGAAGTTTAGGTAACGTTAATATAATGATAGAACTACTTTTTCTTTTACTCCCTGTTGCCATGGCTTATGGTTGGTTTATGGGACGAAATAGTATTAAACAGAAAGATCAAACGATTAAGCAAGATTTATCCATTAAATACTCAACGGGCTTGAATTATCTTTTATCAAATCAGAAAGATAAAGCGATAGACTCTCTACTTGATGCCTTAAAAGTAGAAGATGACAGCGTTGAGGCTCACTTCGCTATGGCAAATTTATTTCGTAAACGTGGTGAACTTGATAGAGCGCTCAAAGTTCATGAACATTTAGTGCGTCATGGAAATCTACCAACTAAAGATAAGGAGCAAGCCGTTTTTGAACTTGGTAAAGATTTTTTAAGTGCGGGCTTATATGATCGTGCTGAAAAAATGTTTCTTAAATTGCTAAAGTCAAAAAACTACGGGTTAAAGTCATTAACGTACTTGTTACAGATTTTTCAATCAACCAAAGATTGGCAACAGGGTATCAACCACAGAAAAACGATTGTTAAACACAATGATAAACGATTATTACATACGTTAGCTAACTTTTATTGCGAGCAGGCAACGAGTGCACTTGAGCAAGATAAGTTTATTGAAGTTATTGAGTTATTAGAGCAAGCCTTGAAACTTGATCCAAACTCGTGTCGAGCAAACTGGCTAATGGCAAAGATTTATGTAAATCACAAACAATGTGAATTAGCAGGTAAATGTTATCAAGATATTTACCAACAAGATCAAGAATTTTTCCCAGACGTTATTGAGCAAATGCATCAATGTTATCTGGACCTCGATGCTGAAGATGAATTTTTTAGATTTATTAAAATTGTTTATGATGAGACAGCCAGCTCAAGTGCTCTCATTTGCTACCTAAGCCACGTAGAAGCAAAGCATGGTAATAATAAAGCCAAAGAATTTATGTTATCGGCCCTGAAACGCAGACCTACGATTCGCGGTTTTAAGCACTTTGTCAAAATGCAAATGAATAAGCCTGATAGTGAAGTTAACAATACAAGTTTAGATCTAATACGAGAATTAATCAGCGAGTATCTGAAAGTTAAACACAGATACAGCTGTCGAAACTGTGGCTTTAACAGCTCGACTCATTATTGGTCTTGTCCATCATGCCACGAGTGGGAACAGCTGAAACCAGTCCGTGGACTCGAAGGCGAATAAATATTAACTTCTTTGCTGTTTTCTTCATCATTTTTGTCAACCGTACTCATTGACTATCGTCAGCTCCGTGCGCTTTCCTCAATCTTGAAGAAACTAGCGTTGAAGCTAACATTTATTAATTCAATTTATGTTGTTAATTAGCTTACAACTATAGTTAGTAAGTGATGAAAAATTTAAAAATAGGAAAACCCATGTTAGATCCAAAAGTAGTTGTTGCCTTAGACTTCGATAAAAAGAATGATGCTTTATCCTTTGTTGATAGAATCTCGCCTAGTGATTGCAAACTGAAAGTAGGTAAAGAAATGTTCACCTACTTTGGTCCTGAATTTGTGAAAACATTAACAGGGAAGGGCTTTGACGTATTTCTTGATTTAAAATTTCATGATATTCCTAATACTGTTGCCAAAGCTGTAAGCGCTGCAGCTGATCTTGGAGTGTGGATGGTTAATGTTCACGCAAGTGGTGGTAGCCAAATGATGATTAAAGCTAAAGAAGCGTTAACGCAGTATGGCGATGATGCGCCATTATTAATTGCAGTAACGGTATTAACAAGCATGTCAGAAACTGATTTATATGGTTTAGGCATTACTAAGACACCGGCAGAGCAAGTAGATTTTCTTGCAAATTTAACTAAACAAAGTGGTTTAGATGGTGTGGTTTGTTCAGCTTGGGAAGCAGAACAATTAAAGTTATCTCTGGGAAAAGAATTTAAATTGATCACACCTGGAATAAGACCTGCAGGCTCTGCTAGTGATGATCAACAACGTATTATGACTCCTGAGCAAGCGATAGATGTTGGCGTTGATTATTTGGTGATCGGACGCCCAATTACTAAAGCAACTGATCCGCAGTTAGTACTAGAGCAAATTAATAAATCGATAAGATAATTTTATAAAAAAGGCCTAGTTTTTCAACTAAGCCTTTTTTGATCTGATAATTACATTATTTACTGATTGTAATTATGAATATACGCCGCTAAATCTAATACTTTGTTTGAATAACCTATTTCATTGTCATACCAAGAAACAACTTTAACAAAGGTATCTGTTAACGCTATGCCTGCTTTTGCATCAAAAACTGAAGTACAAGTTTCGCCAATAAAGTCGTTCGATACAACTGCGTCTTCGGTATAATCTAAGATACCGCGTAAATCACCTTCGGCAGCTGCACTCATTGCTTGGCAAATCTCACTATAACTCGCTGGCTTTTCTAGGTTAACGGTTAAATCTACTACTGAAACATCAGGAGTAGGAACACGAAATGCCATGCCCGTAAGTTTGCCGTTTAATTCAGGAATAACTTTACCTACCGCTTTTGCAGCACCGGTAGATGAAGGAATAATGTTTTGACCAGCTCCACGGCCACCACGCCAATCTTTGGCAGAAGGGCTATCAACCGTTTTTTGTGTGGCTGTAGTTGCATGCACAGTAGTCATTAAGCCGTCTTTAATGCCCCAGTTATCATTTAACACTTTAGCTATAGGTGCTAGACAGTTAGTAGTACATGAAGCATTTGAAACGATATCTTGGCCATCGTACTTATCTAAGTTAACACCACATACGAACATTGGCGTGTCATCTTTTGACGGAGCAGAAAGAACAACTTGCTTTGCACCAGCTTCAATGTGTTTACGTGCAGTATCATCAGTTAAGAATAAACCGGTTGATTCAACAACAACATCTACTCCAATAGCATCCCATTTTAGATCAGCAGGATTACGTTCCGCTGTTACTCGCACAGTTTTGCCATTTACAATTAATTCACCATCAATAACATCAACGGTACCATTGAATCGACCGTGAGTAGAATCGTACTTTAACATGTAAGCCATGTATTCAATATCGATTAGATCATTGATACCTACAACTTCTATATCATCTCTTGCTGCTGCTGCTCTAAATACAAAACGACCAATTCGGCCAAAACCGTTAATACCAACTTTAATTTTCATGATGAAACCTTATATACACATAAAACTATTATGTAGTAAAATTACACCATTTTAGGAATAATTCAAGTTAAACTTGGCTTAAACTCGAAATAAAGTAGATTTTAGGCCTGTTTTTTACGTAGGATTACCAAATGAATGCAGGTAACTCATAAGTTAATACACATTTTGTGGTTTTCTTCGCTATTTGCATGCTTTAGGTTTAGTTGCATGATAGAATGCGAAAAATTTCGATGCGTAGGTTTTAGCTTTCGGTTCGAAAGTTACAATTAATTAGACTTACCAAGTTTCAACTTATATTCTTGGTAATTGTTCAAGAAAAGACGCTCAATATAGAGCGATTAATTTTAGGATTATATTTTATGACACAAGATGAAGTTTTATGTGACATCGGCTTTATTGGGCTTGGTGTTATGGGTAAAAACCTAGTGTTAAACCTTGCCGATAATGGTTATAACATCGCGGCTTTTGATTTATGTGCTGAAAAAATCCAAGCTGTCATTGAACAAGATAGATTAGAAAATACTACTGACAATGCACGTGTTTTTGGTTGCTCATCTTACACAGAATTACTATCTCAGCTAAAAGCACCTCATTTAATCGTTTTAAGTGTTCCTGCGGGTGCCCCTGTAGATCAAGTATGTGAAAATTTAATTGGTGCAGGCGTTCAACCTGACGATATTGTGATCGATACAGGCAACAGTTTGTGGGTTGATACCGTTGCAAGAGAGCAAAAATATAAAAGTAATTTTCATTTGTTTTCTTCAGCCGTTTCAGGCGGGGAAGTGGGTGCACGTTTTGGTCCTTCATTAATGCCTAGTGGCTCTCCTTATGCTTGGACTCGGATTAAGCCAATCTGGGAAGCAATATCTGCAAAAGTTGACTCGACTACAGGTAAACCAATTGAACGCAGTAAGCCCGGTCAAATTATCAGTGAAGGAGAGCCATGTGCTGCCTATATAGGGCCAGCAGGTGCAGGTCATTATGTTAAAATGGTGCATAATGGTATTGAATATGCTGATATGCAAATTATTTGTGAGGCCTATCATATCCTCAATGCAGGTTTAGGATTATCGGCTAATGAAATTGCCGATATATTCGCTAAGTGGAATGATGGCGTACTTGATAGTTATTTGATGGAGATAAGTGTTGAGGTATTAAGACACAAATCAGTTGATACTGGCACGACATTAGTCGATCTAATATTAGATAAAGCGGGTCAGAAGGGGACAGGTTTATGGACTGCGATGAGTAGCTTAGAAGTTGGTTGTCCAGCCCCTACCATTGCGCAAGCGGTATATGCTCGCTCTATCTCATCTTTTAAAGAACTCCGTATCCAAGCCTCGACCACTTTATATGGCCCCGTTTTAGCAGAATTATCAAGTGAAGAAAAGCAAGAGTATATTACGCAACTACATGATGCCATATACTGCGCCAAAATGTGTGCATATGCGCAAGGTTTTCAATTGATGAAACTAGCTGCAAAAGAACATGGTTGGTCACTAAATTTTGCAAGTATTGCTAAAATTTGGCGTGCGGGTTGTATTATTAGAGCAACATTTTTGCAGTCAATTACTCAAGCATTTGACCGAAATGAAAATTTGGATAATTTATTACTCGATAACTTCTTTGCTGAGCAATTAAGTGAACGTCAATTAAATTGGCGAAAAGCGGTATGTGGCGCTACTATGTTTGGTATACCCAATGGTGCGCTTTCATCAGCATTGTCGTATTATGATTCATTACGAAGTGAAACGCTGCCAGCCAATTTATTACAAGGACAACGTGATTTTTTTGGTGCCCATACCTTTGAACGTATTGATAAAGCTGACGGCAAGAAATACCATGTTCAATGGTCAACCTCACAAAGAGAAACCATAGTCATAGAATAAGAGCTATTATATGAACAATGATCAATATAAAATGAAACTATCACCAGAGGCTTTCAACGTTTGCCGCTTAGCTGCAACCGAAAGGCCCTTTACTGGCATTTATAATGATCATTGGAAAACAGGCACATACCTGTGTGCCTGTTGTGATAAACCTTTGTTTTTGAGTAGCTGCAAATTTGACTCAGGGTGTGGTTGGCCAAGCTTTTTTGCAGCAATAGAGTCAACAGTTTCTTACGTTGAAGATAATAACCATAGTATGCAACGTATTGAAATTCAGTGTCAGCATTGCCAATCTCATTTAGGTCATGTTTTCGAAGATGGTCCTAAACCTACGGGGAAACGCTATTGCGTTAACTCACTTAGTTTAAGCTTTCAACATACAGACAACGCCTAACACCATAACTGTCCACGTTTATAATTTCTTTTTATCCTTATATGAGCACATGACACTTATTACCTAGGTAATTACCCATATTCTTTATCTTTAAATCTATTTATAAATAGTTTTCGATAATGATGTTTGTAACCTATGGAGAAATAGTACAGCTTGTATTACAATATGCGCGCAAATATCTTCCACCATAGTCTGGTTTCATTTTACATAAAGCTAGACTATTATGATTATTGAAAACGCTCATTCAATTGATTGAAATATAAGGTTTAACTAATGACGTCTCATCTTGAGGAACAATATCAAGCAAGTTGGCAAGAACGCCAAACTTTCGCAGAAAATATGCAACCTATTATTGGTCAGCTATTTAGAAATAAAGGGATCGAAATATCTGTATATGGCCGCCCATTATTGAATGCTTCTCCTATCGATATTATCAAAGCACATAAGTCAGTTGCTTTACATGAAGAGAGCAAGTTACGTTTACGCGAAAGTTTTCCTTTTGTAGAAGCTTTAAGTAAAATGACATTAGCTTCTGCGCGTATCGATATTGGTAAGCTAGCTTATCGTTATTTATTTAAGGGGCAATCTAACGATTTGTCAATTGAACAATACTTAGAAAAAGAGCTAACACCTGTCATCTCTTCAATTGATGGCCCCCAAAGTCAAGATGTTGTTCTGTATGGTTTTGGTCGTATTGGTCGTTTACTAGCGCGTCTGTTAATAGAACAAACGGGTCCTAATGCTAAATTAAACCTTAGAGCCATTGTTTTACGCCCAAGCAAAGGCGGTGAAGATCTAGAAAAACGTGCTAGCTTGTTGAGACGTGATTCAGTGCATGGTGCTTTTAATGGTAGCATCACTATTGATAAAGAAAATAATGTAATAAAAGCTAATGGTGCTTTTATTAAAGTAATTTACGCTAAATCACCTTCAGAAATTAATTACAGTGAGTACGGTATTAACAATGCATTAGTTGTAGATAATACGGGTATTTGGACAGATGAAGAGGGTTTAGGACAACATTTACAGTCTGAAGGTGTGGCAAAAGTTTTATTAACAGCGCCTGCCAAAGGTGATATTAAAAACATCGTCTATGGTGTTAACCAAGATATGATCTTAGCAGAAGATAAAATAGTCTCTGCTGCAAGTTGTACTACCAATGCTATTACGCCGGTACTAAAAGCGTTAAATGATGAGTTTGGTATTCGTAATGGTCATGTAGAAACCATTCATTCATATACAAATGATCAAAACCTAATTGATAATTATCATAAAGCACCACGTCGTGGTCGTAGTGCACCATTGAATATGGTTATCAGTACTACTGGTGCAGCAAAAGCTGTTGCCAAAGCACTTCCTGAGCTAAAAGGCTTATTAACGGGCAATGCTATTCGTGTGCCAACACCTAATGTATCAATGGCTATCATGAATCTAAACTTGAAAAAAGCGACAGATAAAGATGCTCTTAATGATTACTTACGAAATATTTCATTAAAGTCAGATTTACAAAACCAAGTTGATTACACCGCTTCAAATGAAATTGTTTCAACTGACTTAGTTGGCTCTCGTTATGCTGGTGTTGTAGATTCACAAGCAACCATTGTTGATGGTGATCGTGCTGTTTTATACGTATGGTATGACAATGAATTTGGTTACAGTTGCCAAGTGGTTCGCGTGATGCTTGAAATGGCTGGAATTACAGTACCAACTTTACCCGCGCATTAATCTGTAGCTGCTAATTTTCGTGCAATAAAGGCATTTATCTTTACAGATAAATGCCTTTATTATAAACAGCGTTTAGGTTTGGGTAAACCAGCATATTTAGTTGCTTGTTTAGCTGGCCCATCAGGAAACAGACGAAACAAATAGCGACTATTCGCTTTTTCTTCACCAAAATCAGTCTTCATTGCTTTAGTGAGTGCGCGAATAGCGGGAGATGTATTGTAAGTTAGGTAAAATTTTCGAACAAAATGTATTACTTCCCAATGGGCAGACGTTAGCTCAAAGGCATCACTTTCAGCCATCAAAAGGGCCAAGTCTTCATGCCATAACTTGAAATCTAGTAAATAGCCTTGCTCATCGGTTGCTATCACCTTGCCATTAAAATTTACTGCCATGTGATTACTCTGTCATTACTAAAGGTAAGTGCAACAAGTGCAGTCATTTCAATTGGATTGATAATTGATTCATCGATAATGATCCCCCGCGCAAGTGCGTGTTTCTTCATTACATTGAGCTGAATTTTTTTGCTATTATCTATGGTGCTGATTAAATTATGTTGTAAGTTGTAGCAACCATCATCAATAAAAACAATGATATCGTTCATGCAAAGTGATTGTATACATTGTTCAAAGTCAGTAGTTGTATAGGCACTTTGTCTAATTATATGTAACGTTGTCATAACAACTCTTTTATTAAAATCTTAAAATATGGGGATGCTCTGCTAATTTCTTAGCAAAGTCTGTTTGTTTGAGTAGTTGTACACCTTTAATATGAAAATCTTCATTTAAGTTCCTGTCTTGTAGCGATTTTTGGCATACATAGACACCTTCAATATCGTAAAACTCAAACGCAGCAAACGTTTTCAAATAATCGTTCACAAAGATACTTGCCCCATCTTGCGCGGGTATTAGCTGCCACACACCATCACCTTGGAAAAATAATGATATTGCTTGTTCAAAAGAACCAAATATCAAGGCAATATCTAAGGCATCTTTACCTGCAGTATTAGAGTAGGGGGCTTTTGAGTTAATAATTGCTAAAGAGTTTTCAATTGTTTCTGCCATTAGAATTGCACCATACGCTCAGTTTTGCTTGTTAGTTCAACTAGCTCTCCCAAACCAGAGACAATAAATAATTCGTCAATACTATTCTTACTTTCTGCTGTCATACCGCGCTTTTCAGCAGCCGTTATGCAAAGGTGTAACGCTAAATCATATTTTTGCTTCAATTTCTGCCATTGTTCAATGGCTTGAAATTCATCACTAGCAATATAAGCATTAGCATTGGCATGCAAAACACCATCTTGATAAAAAAACACGCCAACAAGCTCAACACCTAATTTAAGTGCTGTTTCTATGTAGTTTATCGCAGTAACGCTTAAGTTACTGAAAGGAGGTGTGGTGATAACCACAACAAGTTTGTTCACTATCTTTAATCTCTTGGCAAAGTAATCATGGTTACGTTAAATAACATACTGACAGTAGCAATTGAATTGTCAGTGTTATAAATATTAAAAAGCCCCGCAATTGCGAGGCTTTTATTATAAATAGATAGTTATAAATATAAAGTTATAAACGTAAAGTTATAACAATTAATCATCTCCACCGAACACACCCAACAAATGTAGTAAGTGAACGAAGATGTTATAAATATTCAAGTATAAAGAGATGGTTGCTCTGATGTAGTTACGCTCTCCGCCGTTAATAATGCGACTTGTATCAAACAAGATCAAGCCAGACATTACCATAATAACTGCAGCGCTTATTGCCAATGAAAGTGCAGGAATTTGGAAGAATATATTTGCTAAGCTTGCTACTAAAACTACTATTAGGCCAGTCATTAAAAAACCACCCATAAAAGAGAAGTCTTTTTTGGTTGTTAGCGCATAACCAGATAAAGCGAAAAAGATTAATGCAGTACCGCCAAGTGCTTGCATTATCATTGCTGGCCCACCAGGCATTGCAGCATATACGTTTAACATTGGCCCAAGAGAGGCCCCCATTAAGCCGGTAAAGCCAAATATCCAGAAAATGCCACTTGCTGACTCGGCTTTTTTATTCACTACAAACATTAAACCAAAAGCAACTAACATCATTACAATCGCGGTCATATGTGACAAGTTCATTGCCATTGATACAGCAGCAGTAACGGCACTGAATGCTAAGGTCATCGATAATAACATGTAAGTATTTTTCAATACTTTATTTATTTCTATAGCAGAGCTTTGGCTCGCTGTTTGAAAACTCATATTAGATTGCATAAAACTTCCTTTAAGGTTTAATTCTAATTACTTTAGTTCTTATATTAACTAAGATAAGGGCATTTCTACAAAGTTCAAGTTTTTTATTAAACTTAAGTTGCGCACTTATGACATATTATGACATGCGTTTTTTGAAATTGCTAGCATGCCGCTATTGATATTGCTCTATTATTTGTTTCTTTATGTAAATAATCTTACCGCGCATAATCAATTGGCTACAAACTAACCTTGGTTTGTTATGCGTACATAATTAGGTTTGCTGTTTTTTATAGCAAGCGTTTAAATGATCGTTTATTAAACCGGTTGCTTGTAAGTGTGAATATAAGGTGGTTGACCCCAAAAATTTAAAGCCACGTTTTTTTAAATCTTTCGCTAACGCATCACTAATAGGGGAGGTGGCCACGTAATCTTCAATGGTGTCGATACTGTTAACTATGGTTGCATTGTTTACATAAGCCCATATGAAATGACAGAAGCTACCGAATTCATTTTGTATTTCAATAAATCGTTTCGCGTTGTTAATCGCGGCTTCTATTTTAAGTCTATTACGAACAATAGAAGCATCTAACAGTAATCTTTCTACATCATCACTGGTAAACTTAGCAACTTCGGTCACTTCAAAGTTCGCAAATAATTTGCGATATCCTTCACGTTTTTTAAGTATGGTATACCAACTCAACCCAGCTTGAGCGGATTCTAATACGAGAAATTCAAACATAGTCTTGTCGTCATGTACTGGCACACCCCATTCTTTGTCATGGTATTCTACATAATCTGCTTTTGAAGTATCTAACCAAGGACAACGGCATATTTCTTCATTTTTATTGGGCATTTTCATTCCTTTTGCCTGAATAGGAGTCAAACTGGCTATTTTTTTAGCAAACGATTTACTAATTACTAATTAAGCCTTTACAAGTAAGAAGGGACACTTTAATATTCGCCTCGTTCTCAAGCAAGCATTGTTTTACTCGCTACTTGTTAACTTCAGGTGAGATGGCTGAGTGGTCGAAAGCACCGGTCTTGAAAACCGGCAAGGGTTTGTAGCCCTTCTAGAGTTCAAATCTCTATCTCACCGCCACATTAAAAATAAAAAAAGCCGTTGATATTCAACGGCTTTTTTTATGTCTAAAGGTTCTCAAATTAGTCCAGCAGGATTGCCTGAGACAATGTACTTATTTCGCGTCACCAATTGCACCTATTTTACCCGTATCTGTTTTTCGAAAGACTTAAAAACAGGGGATCCCCTTTGACATTAACATATCATCACATACTAAAGTTCGCCCTGTTGCAACTAAACGAAATTTGACTATTTCATTAGCTATTTTTGTGTTGGTTGATTGTATTAATGAAACAACGATGCCTCATGATTTCAAATCATCCCTAAAGGAGTGAACTAATGAGGAAGGTGAGGGGTTTACTGTGAATAATATGTCACGCTCTTCAGTAACTCGTTTCAGCTCTTGTTTTAACCGTTCTATTTCTTCAAACTCATCATTTTTACTTAGCGACTTTTTCACTTTGGCTACCCAGTTATACCGGGATTTATCTGTAACACCTAAACGGTTATCAACAGGCTCAAGTAAATACACATAATTTATTGGGCACTAGCACTAGGCTACTACAGACTCGATAATTCATTAAATCGCTCATGTTAGGGGGAGATTAATTACCTAGCTCGTAGTTAGCTTTGAGTTGGTCAATAAAACCATCTTCATGAATAGATTTCACTGCTTTTCTTATATCTTCAATTACATGCTGTTCGATAGTCAGGTTAAACAGAAAGTGTATGCCAGCATGCTCTCCTTGGTAGCTATAATTTAATTTTAATGGAGATTCTGATACTAGAGTCGCTATGCTCATTTGTTTTATCAAAAACTGACCGACAACCGAATTAATTGCTAATAAATCCATCCTTTGATGTAATAGCATCTGAAAATTCATCTTATCGTTGTTTGCTGTGGTTAATGTTAGATTAAGTTCGTTAACTACCTCTTTAAATCGCTCTCCGTAGTAATCACCACGAACAATACCAATAGTTTTACCTTTAAGATCAGCTACATTAGCAATAACGTTTTTTTTATTCGCTAATTGGTAAATAGATGTGCTGCCACCGCTATCATATAAAATATATTTATTGGCGGGCATATCAGTGCTGATAAACATTGATGGTGTGACATCAATGATATTGTTAGCAAGTGAAGGTGATATTCTTGCAAACGGATAGAATTGGACATTGTACTGATAGTTAGCTCTTTTGATCGCTTCAATTAGGATGTCTAAATCTATTCCGTAACCTATTGTATTGTTTTTAAGTTTATAACCTTCCTCGATAATATAAGGCGGAAACTCTGCAACACCGATAATTATGATTTTGTCTTCAGCTAGTAAATTTCCTGAAAAAAAACAATTTAGTGCTAATAATATAGTCAGCTTAACCATACTCATATCAGTACCTGAACTCATTTGAATAGAATTAGTTTCCTCTATCGATAAAGTATAGTGCAATCAATCCCTGAATTCATATAGAGTTCGATTGCTAATATACTTAAAATGTACCCCTTTTTATTATTTACACAACTTACTGTCTAACCGAATAGCACCGGAAAACTCTTCAAGAGGGATTTTTTGTTCTTTAACAATGCCTTTATTTGATGTCATGCGATGAATATATTTACCGTTACCCGTCGCTATACCAACATGAGTAATAACCCCTGGTTGCCAGTTGCCATAGGTGTTTTTAAGAAAAATCAGGTCACCTGCTTTGGTTTCTTCGACTAAATTGATTTTTTTACCAAATTCGGTGCTTGCTAGAGAATCTGCATGTTCTGGAAGTAGTTCATCACCTTTTCCTAAAAATTGTTGATCCCAAGGTTGCATTGTTTGTAGCTCTTGAAATTTAGTTCCGCAAGCTGCAACAAGCACTTCTCTGGTCCAATTCATACATTGCTCTGCTTTACCAACACGATAGCCTTTATTCTCCCAGCTATAAGCTTTAATCATTATTTTGTCTTCAATTGCATTTTGCTTTGCTAAGCAGCTTGCTGACAGTGTTACAAAAAGTATAAAAAATATTTTTTTCATTCTGTGTTCCTTGATATGTAAAATTTTTAGTGGCAAATGACGCTATAAATATAAGTATTTATATTGAGAGAAAAGTGATTGCGCAGTAAGCCATACATCACCAATCTCACCTAAAGCTACCGGCTTATTTTCAATCGCTATCACAGGTGCCACTTCTTTTGTCGAGCTAGTTAACCATACTTCATCGGCTCTGATTACTTCTTGATGACTAACTTTCCTTTCTTCTACTTTATATTGACTATATTTGTTTAGTATTTCTAACAAAATATAACGAGTAACCCCAGGTAGTATTTGATGATCTAATGGTGGCGTGATGATGGTTCTATCTTTAACAATGAAAACATTACTTGAGCTCGCTTCTGTTAATTCTTGGTTGCTGTTAAATAGTATGGTTTCTTTGTTACCTTCATCAATACCATGTTGAAAGTGCATTACGTTGCCCAACAATGATGTTGATTTTATATTACAACGTTGCCACCGTAAATCTTGATGTGTTGAAACGGTATAGGCATTTGTTTGTCTTTTATCAGCTAAAGGCGCTGTGGGAATTGAAAACGTAAAAGCATAAATTGTTGCTGTTAAATCATTATTATAACCATGATGTCGAATAGTTGAACTACCCCGAGTTACTTGAATATAGACAGCAAGGTTGTCACCGTCATTTTGTTCAACGAGTTGTTGGCATAGAGACAGCCACTTATCACGACTGTAAGGGTTTTGTATATCAAGGGCTTTTAAACCGTTAAATAACCGATTTAAGTGAAGCTGTAAACCGATAAATGTTCCTTGATAACTTGGTATCACTTCATAAATACCTTCGCCAAATAAAAAACCTCTATCCATCGGAGAAATAAGGGCCTGCTTAGGGGGTAAAAAGGCATTGTTTAAAAATACTGTACTCATATTCATCTCTTCTCAAATCCGCAAATTGATTCTAATTGCGAGATAAGTTGTTCCCCATAGGTAAAGCATAAGCTGTCTTCTGTCAGCTCATTTTGACGGGTAACACCGTCGACACTGCCTAAACTTGACAGGTAGGTTAAAATATTTTTTGGCTTAATCTCACTTAAGAAATTTCGCTTATGCCACAAAGATAAGAACGAAATAAGGCCATATGATGCCCAATTTGAAACATCGGCAATCAATAATTCATCACATGTTGTTGTCGAAGGTACTATATCTAACTGAGATATAGCCTCTGCTACATTGCCCATGCCAATTTCATTGCCGCCATCACCAATAGCAATGGTGGGACACGTTGCAAGTTGCATAAAAAAGTCAAAACTTGCACACTTTGCCGAGATGTCTTCACCACGCATATTAAAGTAGCGATTTTGTTCACTTAATCCTGGTCTTTCTATGGAAACGATGACATCGGGCTGCAATTTATCTAAGGCCCTTTGTGCATAAGCTTTAGCATTGCTTATGTCATTTAACGGGATGGGGTAACAGTGATAATCAATTTTTAACGAGGTAAAAAGCGGATCGCCGCAAACGATAACCGGACTTTTCCCAAGAGACTCAAGTACATTGTAAAGCGCAATTGCCCCCACTGGACCATCGGTTTCAAAGGTACCGGCCACAGGGAAGCCTGTACTTATAATTATATTACCCTTGCTGTGCATTAACTGCTTTGCCGCTCTTAGATAATACCCTGGACGCAAAGCCGGTTTTACGTCTTTCATGCCACGTAAGTTTTGTTGAACCAGTAAAGACTCAATTTGTTTGCTTATTGTTAACAGTGATTCATTACTAGTCATTTACATTGCTACCTTTAATAATTGTGTTCGCTGGTATTTTGCTTTAGCTAAATGCAAAATATTGTGGGCACAATGAATTGAGATGGGCTCAAAGTTGACCTTATTGCCTTGACTACATTGCATTAGATAATCTAAATCTCGAGACAGAACTGACCCGATTTTGGGATAGCCACCAATGGTTTGCCGGTCATTTGATAAGACAATGGGCTGCCCATCTGGGGGAATTTGAACAGCGCCTTGGCAAATGCCTTCAGAAAACATTTTTGAGATCTTAGATTGGATGCTGGTTCCAGTTAATCGATAACCCATGCGATCACATTGGCTACTGATTTGATACTCATTGGCAAAGAACTTCGCTATTTCATAACGGTCAAATAACGAATGCTGGTAACCGGTAATCATTTTTAATGTCAGTGAATTGTTATAATCGGGCACATCTTTTTTTGCTAAACGATAAAGAGGTTTTTTTTCTGTTTTAGTAATAGCAAGTAATTGCCCTGCTGAAATTGCAAGGCCATTGGAACCACCTACTTTTTCTCTGACAACAGTAGAAGCGCTGCCAAATTGCTGTTTTACTAAAAAACCATCAGCTACGGCAAGATAAATTCGACAACCTTGTGAAGCGAAGCCAATATTAATTTCATCATCCGGCTTAATATGGTGACTCTGCCAGTTTTCTTTTGGTTGACCATTGATGGTTAAGAGGGCTTTAGCTCCTGTAATAGCTATAGTGGTGAAAGTATTGGCAACTAACGTTAAACCACCGAAGCTAAGTTCTAATACAGGAGAGTTAGCTGGGTTGTTTAATAATCTATTTGCCCAAAGGTAAGCCGCTTTATCGGCAGGTCCACCTGTAGTGAGTCCTAAACTACCTTGCTGAAATCGACCTAAGTCTTGAAAGGTGCATAAAATTCCAGCATTGATTACTTTAAAGTAAACGTTTGAATTATTGTTCATAATTGACCTCCTAGTGTTAGGAAGCGGGCTTTAGAAATCGCAGTGAATTTCACACTATCGCCAACCTGATAAGGTATATGTGGTTTAACGTTAGGTTCAAATAAAGGTAGCGGACATAATCCTATTAGATTCCAGCCTCCTGGAGATTGCTCAGGGTAAATGGCCGTTTGTTGATCAGCTATGGCTACCGAGCCTTTTGGTACTTTTGCTCTGGGAGTTGCTAACCTAGGCGTGGCAATTCTCGCATCTACTTCTCCTAAAAATGCAAAGCCGGGAGCAAAGCCAATGGCAAATACTTGATAGGTTTTTTCTTGATGTATTTTAATAACTTCATCAACGCTAAGCTTCGATGTTTTGGCGATATTCTTTAGATCTGGGCCGCTCTTTGGTGAATAATAAACAGGTAATTCAATAATATTGTTGTTAGTTATCGCTTCAGTAAAGTCGAAGGTTAAGTGTTTTATAATGCTTTGTTTAACGGCATAATAATCACTTACCAGAGGATCAAAAATGACCAAAAGAGAAACGTATGATGGGATCAGGTCAACTAAACAATCACTTAACTCTTCAGCAAGTCTATTTTCGAGCTGGGATATTTCCTTACTGATATTATTATCAATAAAATCGTCTAAATAGATAATTAATGCATCTTCGCCAGCCACTTCTATTCTTGCTTCTTTTCTTGATGGCAGGGCTAGTTGAGGCATAATGATTTCAACTCTTTTATGATATCAATTGCTTGGTCATTATCTCCGTGTACACAGACACAATCGGCATGTAGTCTTATTGCTTTACCCGATTGACAAAGAATGCTGCCTTGGTTTATTAAACGCGCTACTTGCCCAATTGTTTCTTGTTTAGTTAACATTGCTTGTGGATGTTGACGGGATAATAAAGTGCCTTGCTCGGTATATCGGCGATCGGCGAACGCTTCAAAAATTAACTCAATGCCATAGTTTTGTGCTTTTATTTTATGCTGTTCAACATCACCTGTTGCTAATAACATCAGTTTTAAAGGACGGTGATATTGACTTATTGCTTGGAAAACGGACTCCATGACCACATCATTACTCATCATATCGTTATACAAAGCCCCATGGGGTTTTACATAGCTTATGTCGATGTCGTGGACTTTAGCCATGCCATCAAGTGCAGCAATCTGATAATGCATTAACGTTATTATTTCACTGCTGGAGCATTTTATTGAACGGCGACCAAAACCCACCTTGTCTGGATAACTTGGATGAGCCCCTACCTCAGTTTGGTATTTTTTTGCCAATAATAACGTTTTGTTGATAACGTCAGGATCGCCGGCATGAAAACCGCACGCTATATTGGCCATATCAATATGTGGCATTAACTTGTCATCTTGGCCTAGTTGCCAGATACCAAAGCTTTCACCTAGGTCACAATTCAATTTCATTTTCTCGCTCCAGCAACACGTAATTGGCTATTCTTGATATCTGTCACCAGCATATAACCGGGACTATGTGTTACACAGATGCTAGGTTTAGCATTCTTAATCGCTAATTGCGGAGTAACGCCACATGCCCAAAAAACAAGCACTTCACCTTCTTTAATGGTAACCGCGTCACCAAAATCTGGTTTTTCGATATTTGAAATACCCAAAAAGTTAGGGTCTCCAATATGAATGGGAGCTCCATGTACTTTTGGAAATTGGCTACAGATGCCTACTGTTTTAATCGCATCTTCAGGTTTCATCGGCCTCATGCTGACCACCATATTTCCGCTGAACTGGTTCACAGGGACATTGTTAATATTTGTTTTATACATAGGCACATTTTTGCCTTCAGAAATATTTCTAATCTCTATGCCTTCGGCTAATAAAGCTTCTTCAAATGAGAATGAACAACCTAAGAGAAAAGCAACAAAATCATCTTGCCAAATATCTAGAATATTTCTTGTTTCCATTATTAACTCACCATGTTCGTAGATACGATATAAGGGGATATCGGTGCGCAAATCTAAATCAAAGCCTAGCTTTTCAATGGCAAAGTCCCCAGCATTTTCACTCGTGGCAATTAAAGGGCAGGATTTAGGATTTAGTTGACAAAATTTCGAAAAGTCATCAGCATATTTTTTCGGCAAAATAACAAGGTTACACTGCACATAGCCGGGAGCGAGACCTGACGTCGATTGCTTTAATTTACCTTTACGAATATGTTTTCTAACGGTAATGGGTGATTCTTGTTGCATAGATAAATCTTAATTTTTGCTCATCGGTGATATAGGCAAAGAATAAGAGGATCTTCTTGATAAATGAAGTTATGAACTATCGGCATAACCGATAGTTCAAAGGGGAGATTGTTACTTGAACACTTGTTTGAACTGTTGCTTGAATTACACTTTCCAGAAAATGTTTTTACGATACATGGTAAACATTACCGCATAAGAGATTAATAAAAAGGCAAAGGAAAACATTAATGAAGCATTTATCGGCTCGAAATAAGGCGTAAATAGTGTTTCATTTATCCAGTGCTTCAAATGACTATTATTTACTGGCCACATGATTAATATTCTACCTAATATCCCAGCAAACATAAAAAAAGCGATGGAGTTTGCACCAAATACAATGAAAGGTGTAGTCCAGTTTTTATAATGTTTAATATCTATTAGGTATAAACAAATTGCTAAGGTAACTATGGCAATGCCAGAAGAAATTAGCACATAACTTGTTGTCCACAGTGCTTTGTTAATAGGAATATACCCAGACAATAACAAGCCCAGCAGATATAAAATAACACCTATTAAAAGTAAGGTATAAATCTGTTTAAGCAAATTGACGGTATGACTCTTTAAGTATTGACCAACTAGTACTCCTGAAATGCAAGTTGCAATAGCAGGCAAGGTAGAAAATAGTCCTTCAGGGTCGTAACTAAAAGGTACTGTTTGCGAATAAACATGTTGAGGTGTAAGTACCAAGTGATCTAACCAAGCACTAAAGTTATTGCCTTTTAACCATAATCCTTGATAAGTAATATTGTTTTGTATATCAACATAGGGAATAGCTAGCATTGCAAAAGAGTGCAAAGCCAATATGGTTAAGCTTAATATGAGTAGGCTTCTGGGCTTGAAATAGATAAATAAGATTGTACAAATTAAATAGACTAAACCTATACGTTGTAAAACACCCATAATTCTCATGGAAAATAGTTTGTCATTAAACCAATTAAAATTACTATTGCCAAATTGATAATAAAAGAGTGTCAGAAACCAGCCTAATAAAATCAGTTTTACTGCTCTTTTCGCGGCAGAAAATAGGATTTCTTTGTTAGTTAAGCCTTTTTTCTTTTGTATTGTGATTGAAAAACTAATGGATGCCCCGACGATAAAAATAAAAAAAGGAAAGATAAGATCGGTAACTGTCCAACCATGCCATTGTGCATGCTTTAATGGACCATACATAGTTGACCAATTTCCAGGGTTATTGACCAGTATCATTGCCATGATAGTGATACCGCGCAAAACATCTAAGGCTAAAAGTCGGTGCTTAGTAATTTTTCCAAGGATAGTTAAATTATGTTTTTGAATATATTTAAACACACTAGTTTACTCATTCAGATGGTTGCAGAATAGTTACAGGTAACTGACCGGTGATATCGTGTTTTCCCAAAAGAGCATGAGCTAATGCAGAAAATGCAGCACTGGTGATAGTTTTACCATCATCAGAAATATTGACGTTGTATGCGTAACTTGCTAAGACAGCGTCAGCATAAACGCCAAAACGTGCTACATCATAGGGTGCACGTAAGCTGATAAATATACTTGGTTTGTTGGCTGTCTTGGCAAGTATCATAAATTTTTCTAATTGGTTACTCGCTAAGGCTGAGTTTTGGTGAATCATTACTTGTTCGATATCATCCATGCCGCCAATTTCAACAACACTCTGTTTAGGGGAAATATTTGCTGAAATAATGATATCAGCATTTAATATATTAGCCTTTGCTCGTTTTTCGTTTAGTCCAATTAAGCTAGTGCAAGTAACGGTAATATTGTTTTCCCCTTGATTGCTTAGAAAATAGCTAAACGCTACACATTTGTTTTGGTCGGGCATTATCAAGTGGATTTTTTTATTTTTGTCTGCTGTTATCGGTAAAGTAGCGGAGCGGTTTTTTATTAAGGTAATGGCACTTTGTGCTAATTTTTTTTCTATTTTTAAATGTACAGGGTTTGCTAAAGTTTCTTTGGCTTTAACCTGTAAAGTTTCAAGCTTAGTATTAAATGCATCAGATAAACTGAAGTTAGTTTTTAGCGTTGCAATTCTTGTTACTGATTGTGAGAATGCAAGGTAATCAATCTCCCCTGATTTAACTGCATTAGCAACGTCTTTAATAAGTTGCTCTAATTTAACGACATCATCGGAGCTCCTGATTTGAATAGGCATGAGCGCAATATCAGCACCTGCTTTGAAGGTATTGATTACAGCTTGTGTCGGTGTAAAAAAATCACTGATCCCTGCCATATTTAAGGCATCTGTTATCACCACACCTTGATAATGCATCTCATCTCTAAGTAAGGTTGTCAGTATTTTATGCGACATGGTGGCAGGTTTAATCATTATATCGCCATTTTTGGCGGTGAATGTTGTTTTATCCAATGCAGGATATTGAATGTGAGCAGTCATGATCATGCCCGGAGATGTTTGCGCTAAAATTTGTTTAAAAGGCAGTAAGTCTTTATTATATATTGTGTTTAAATCATGATTTACCAGTGGCAGGCCGGTATGACTGTCTACATTGGTATCACCATGACCAGGGAAGTGCTTTAGCGTCGCCACTAAGTTGTGTTGTTGAAATGCGCGTACCTGTGCTGCGCCTAGGTGTGCGACTTTGTTTGGATCTTCACCAAAAGAGCGCACATTAATAACGGGATTGTCAGGGTTAATATTAACGTCAATATCAGGAGCGTGGTTCACGTTAATACCTAAGGCTGTTAACTCCTTGGCTATCACTGTTGCTGACTGCGTGGCAAACGTATCACCATGGGTAACATATGTTGCACCAATAGACATATTGCCAGTAAAAGAGGTAGCCAGATTTCGTGGTAACCTTACGACACGACCACCTTCTTGATCTATTGATATAAGTAGCGGTGATTTGACTCGAGACTGTTTCGCTGCTGACTGTAAATCATGGGTCAGTGTTGTAATTTGCTCTATATTTTGCAAATTTTCAGAAAATAGAATGATACCGCCCAAATTGGTGGCTGAGATCATCGCTTTTAGCTCATCCGGTAAAATTAGCAAGGGCTTTTTACAAGGCTGATCTTGATTGGTTTGCTTATTGCAAAAATAACGAAGATCTATCATTATCTTTTGAGCAACTTGCTGCTCTATCGTTAACGCCTTTACGTTCAAACTAGCTATGCCTGTCAATAATAACAGACACTTAATTACAAGGTCTTTGCTCATGTGTCTCTCCTGAGTAAAATATATATACTTACGGTAAAAGTTTTAATCATTGGTGATACTGAACCGCGGTTATGACACCATTTTAAGCTAGTTATATATTTATTCGCCCCTCAAGTAGGTGTGTCATGTAATAACATAGCCATTCTTTCTAAGTAGTTTGGCTGTTAAGGTAAACTGCAGTTATATCTTTATTTGTTGGCTGTAACCCTATTGAGGGTATCGATAAAAACCTCATGAAGTAATATGTAAATCAACTGAAATTAACAATGCTATTAAATCAGGTTTATCATTATGAATGCACAATATACATGGTTGGACTGGAGTGTTTTTGGACTGTATTTTTCGGTGCTAGCTTTTGTCGGTTGGTATTTTAGTCGAGAGAAGTCTGCTAATACCCAGGAGTATTTCCTCGGCGGTAATACTATGTCTATTTGGGTTGTTGCTATATCTGTATTAGCGACCTCTCAGTCGGCCGCAACATTTTTAGGTGGCCCTGATCAGGGCTATCAAGGCAATATGACCTATCTTGCCAGTAACCTTGGTGCATTAATTGGTGCTATATTTGTTGCCGTCTTTTTAATTCCCAAGTTCTATCAACATAAAGTATCTACGGTTTACGAATTTTTAGAAATAAGGTTCGGTGAAAGTGCTAAAAAACAAGCCGGTATAATGTATTTATTCGGCCGGGTTTTTGCGAGTGGCGCAAGACTTTATTTGGCGGCTATTGCTGTTGCTATGATCTTATTTGGCGATATTGCCGCGCAAAGTGTTATTTCAGCTGTCGTTATTTTAACGGTTCTTGGGCTAGCCTATTCTGTGATCGGCGGTATTCGTTCAGTTATCTACAGTGATGCAATACAATGCGTTGTATATATTGGCGCGGCACTTAGCGTTGTTTATTTTCTCTTGCAGGCCATACCTGCAGACTGGTCGCAAATAATACATGCGCTAGAAAACCCAAATAATGGCAGTATATCTAAACTAACGGTGTTTGATTTTAATCTAGATTTTACTTCTGCTGGGGTATTTTCTTTTTGGTCCTCAATTACGGGTTTTGTATTATTAAATATTGCCGCTTTTGGCCTAGATCAAGACATGACCCAGAGAATACTTACCTGTAAAAACTCCAAGGAAGGGGCGAAAGCGATGATTTGGTCTGTGGTATTGGTGATCCCCGTGATGGCTTTGTTTATATTTATTGGTCTTTTATTGTATGTTTTTTATCAACGTGCTGATTTGATGCAAATATCAACAACTAGCCAAGTGGTGCAAAACTTTGATGGTGAAAAAATTACTATTTTTATGTATTACATTTTAAATGAAATCCCTTCCGGAGTACGAGGGTTAGTAACCGTTGGTGTCATTGCTGCTGCTTTATCAACATTAAACTCAGGGCTTAACTCTATGTCTAGTGTTATGGTGCAAGATATTTATCGTCCTTTTGTTACAAAACTAAACAAGCACTATGATGATAAGCATTTTGTTAAGGCTGGGCAGTACGGCATGATGCTGAGTGCGTTATTTTTAGCGGTTATGGCCATATTGTGTTTTTACTGGCAACGATATACACAAATGCCTTTGTTGGCGTTTGCCTTAAGTGTCATGGTGTTTTCTTATAGCGGTTTATTAGGGGTCTATTTTACCGCCTTATTCACTAACCGTGGCAATAAACAGTCGGTATTGGCATCTTTAATCGTGGGTGTTTTGGTCACTTTTAGCATGCAGCCTTACGTGCTTAAATCTATTAGCCCTTCGCTTGGAGAGATTAATATAGGTTTCACTTGGCAGTTATGTATTGGTACTTTTTGCGCCTTTGTAGTTTGTTGTTTAGGCAAAAAACAAACAGCTTATGACGTTAATATAGAAAAGGGCGTAAACGCATGATCAACTATCACATTGGTATTGATGGTGGCGCAACGAAAACGATCGCTCGGTTAATATCGATAGCGTCTAGCGAGCAGAGTATATTAATTGAGCGAACAGCAGGGAGCGGCTCTTTAAGTCAAAACTTTGAGCAAGCATTGTTTACTGTTAAAAACTTAGTGGCTGAGTTATTGCACTCTGTTACTAGTCAAGCAAAACATGTGAATATAGCCATGGGGTTAGCAGGTGCTGGCAACGATAAACTTAGGCAAAAATTTATCCAATCCATACAACAACATTTTAAACTTGATGAAAAGCAGTTAGTGATAACAACAGATGCGGTGACTTCATTATTTGGTGCCAATAATGGCAAAGCTGCTGTTTGTCTTGCCTTAGGTACAGGTTCCGTGGCAATGGTATTAGATAGCCATGGTCACATGAAGCAAGTTGGCGGCTGGGGAGCAAGTATTGCCGATGAAGGTGGCGCTGTTTACATTGGTAAACAAGCCGTTCGAGCCATGCTCTGGGAGTACGATCAAAATAATGACTTTAACTCTAGTTTGTCTATAAAAATTAGCGAATACTTAGGACATAATAGAGGCCAAATTCTAAACTGGTTAAGCCAAGCGAGTGTGGTTGACTACGCCGATTTGGCGCCTTTAGTGACTCAGCTCAAAGACGACTGTTCAGTTGCTAAGCGTATTTTTAATGAACATATCAAACAAGTAGAGTTACTTGCACAAACAGTACTCGGTTCTACCTCTCTCCCTCTGATTTTATTGGGGGGGTTAGCCGAAGTTACTGCGCCATATTTAAGTGGTAACTTACAAAATAAATTACTTTCTGCAAAAGGTAATTCGGTTGACGGCGCTTGTTTACTAGCAAAACGTCAATTAACAGAGCAACAGGAAATTAAAGTATGTCAATAACCACAAAAAAAACTCTCGACCAAGAACAAGCCTTAATAACAGCGTTGGAATCTATGGTTTCTGAGGGGCAAAATCCGGCCACATTAGAAATTGACCTGCTGCCGACAGTCGAAGTGTTAACGCTTATTAACCAACAAGATCACCTGGTTGCTTCAGCGGTAGAAAAGGCCATTCCTCAAATAGCTTTGGCTGTTGATTACATCACGGCAGCATTTAAAAAAGGTGGTCGACTAATTTATATCGGAGCTGGCACCAGTGGGCGATTAGGTATCTTAGATGCGGTGGAATGTCCGCCAACATTTTCGGTTACTGATGATATGGTGATTGGGTTAATAGCCGGAGGCGACAGAGCAATATACAAAGCAGTGGAAGGGGCAGAAGACAATGAGATCCTAGCCATTGACGATCTCAAAAAAATAAAATTTAGTAAAAAGGATGTACTGGTAGGTATTGCGGCTAGTGGCCGGACGCCTTATGTCATATCAGCAATAGATTACGCTAATTCTTTAGCTGCCATTACCGTCTCAGTTACTTGTAACCCTGGCGCGCCGATATTAGATAATGCGCAAGTAGGAATATGTGCAGAAGTAGGGCCTGAAGCATTAACTGGCTCTACCAGAATGAAATCGGGCACCGCACAAAAGCTGATTTTAAACATGTTAACGACAGCGAGTATGATCCGCCGAGGTAAAAGTTATAAAAACCTGATGATAGATGTACATGCCAGCAATGAGAAGCTTTATGCAAGGGCAAGTCGTATCGTAATGCAGGCTACCGGTTGTCAGCATCATATTGCTCGTGATGCGCTTGAGCAATCAGGTTACAATGCAAAACTGGCGATATTAATGATACTAACCAATGTAGATATTAAAGAAGCGAAACAGTTAATAGCCAATAATGACGGTTTTCTACGTGCTGCAGTTGACCAACATCAAAAGCAACAATGATGAGTAGTTATAAATTGACTAAAATAGCGGTCTTGTTTGGCTTATTGCTTTGCTGCTTTAGTATTGCTTGGGCAAAAGCTGAGCAAACTAAAAGCACTGAAATAATTGTTGGGGCAGAGCAACCTTTACATTATCTACCTTTACTTAAAAACAAACGCGTTGGTTTAATTGTTAATCAAACCTCAAAGGTTAGGCAACAACATCTAGTAGACTACTTATTGAATAAAGGCGTGAAAGTAAAGGTGATTTTCGCGCCAGAGCATGGCTTTAGAGGTGACCATGATGCAGGTGAAAAAGTAGCCTCGGGTCTAGACAGTCAAACAGGCGTTAAAGTTTATTCAATTTACGGCAAACATAAAAAACCATCGAGTGAAATCCTCAAAGAAGTTGATGTGTTGCTTTTTGATATTCAAGATGTTGGTGTACGCTATTACACTTATATCAGCTCAATGCATTATATGATGGCGGCAGCGGCTAGTAATAATATACCTTTTATTGTCTTAGATAGGCCTAATCCCAATGGTGCTTATGTAGATGGACCTATATTAAATACCGAGTTCCAGTCGTTTGTTGGTATGCATGAAATTCCGTTATTACATGGTATGACCGTAGGGGAGTTGGCCTTAATGATAAATGGAGAGCGTTGGATCGAAAAACAGGCTGATTTATCTGTTATTCCTGTTAAAAATTATCAACGTGAAATGAGTTATTCCCTACCAGTGAAGCCTAGTCCTAACTTACCCAATGATGCGTCTATCGCACATTATGCTTCGTTAGGCTTTTTTGAGTCAACACCTGTTAGTATTGGCCGAGGTACCGACTTTCCTTTTCAAGTTATCGGTTTTGACAAATACTCTATTGGCGAATTTTCTTTTACGCCAAGATCTATTAAGGGGGCAGCTAGCGCGCCAAAATTAAATGGCATAAAAGCTAAAGGGCAAGATTTACGTGAGATTACTTCTTCAGGTTTGGATTTATCTTATCTGATTGCTTGGCATAGTTTGTTTAAACAACATAAGCAGGTGTTTTTTACTCGTGCAGCGTTTATGGATAAATTGGCCGGTACTGATCAGTTAAGAAAACAAATACAAAGTGGCTTATCGGAAGATGAAATAAGAAACTCTTGGCAACAAGGCTTAGGCAATTTTAGAAAACAACGTCAGCCCTATTTATTGTACTTTTAACGACTGAAGATACATTTTGGTAAGATAAACTAATGCAAGCAGCATCATTTCAACAATTCACTCAAGCAGTGGCTAACAGCCTGCCTCCTGAGATAATGATAACAGAATATAGCAAGCGTTACGCCTATGGTACTGACGCCAGCTTTTATCGTTTAACGCCAAAGTTAGTTCTTAATATTGATAATGCTCAGCAGTTAAAAATTGTGCTTGAATTGGCTAACCGTTATAACGTCGCTATCACCTTCAGAGCAGCAGGTACCAGTTTATCCGGTCAGGCGGTAACTGATTCAGTACTGATAACTTTAACAGAGAACTGGACGGGTCATAATATACTAGAACAGGGTGATAAAATAACACTGCAACCAGGTATTATTGGTGCAAAAGCGAATCAACTGCTTAAACCTTACCTTCGAAAGATTGGGCCAGATCCCGCGTCAATTAATAGTTGTAAACTAGGTGGCATTGCGGCAAATAATGCTTCGGGCATGTGCTGTGGAGTTAAACAAAATAGTTATCATACCCTTAGTGATATGACGATAATTTTTGCTGATGGTACTGAATTAAATACCGCCTGTCAGCAAAGCTGTGATGAGTTTTTGTTAAGTCACCAATACTTGACCAAACAATTGACGGCACTTGCTAAAGAAGTCCATTGCAATGCGGCCCTTAAAGAAAAAATTCAGCATAAATATCGCTTAAAAAATACCACAGGTTACGGTATAAATGCCCTGATAGACTTCAGTGAACCAATAGATATTATTAAACATCTAATGATAGGCTCTGAAGGCACATTAGGATTTATGGCCGATATCACCTTACATACTATGGCAGATAATCCCTATAAAACTACCGGTTTCTTTATTTTCGATAAAGCCAGTATTGCCTGTCAACTTGTGGAAAAATTAGCACAGCTTGATGTTGATGCCCTAGAACTACTGGATAAACGTGCACTGCTTAGTGTGGCTGAACATAGCATCATGCCTAAAGGTATCGAATCTTTAGCTGCAGACTCAATAGCGCTTTTGATCGAAGTACATGCAGCTGAGCCGAATTTATTAACAGATAAGGTTGCGCTTGTCAGTGCACAAGTCGCTCAATACGCCGATAACATTAGTGCACAGTTAGACTTTGATAGCGATAGTGAGCGTAATCAGGCTTTATGGGATATTCGCAAAGGAACTTTTCCTGCCGTGGGCGCCATGCGAGAAATGGGCACGACAGTAATCATAGAAGATGTCGCTTTTCCCTTAGTCCACCTTGCAAAAGGCATTACTGAGTTGCAAAACTTATTTGACAAATACGGTTACCCTGAAGCGATTATTTTTGGTCATGCATTGGTGGGGAATTTACACTTCGTCTTTACTCAAGCGTTTGATACCCCGTTAAAAATATCTCGTTATGATGACTTTATGACTGAAGTGGCAAATCTAGTTGCAGTACAGTTAAAAGGCTCACTAAAAGCTGAACACGGCACAGGCCGAAACATGGCGCCTTTTGTTGAGCTTGAGTGGGGTAAAGATGCCTATAAGTTAATGAAAACGCTGAAAGCATTATTTGATAAAAACAATATTCTCAACCCTGGGGTAATTATCAATGATGATAAAAAAGCCCACATCAAACATCTAAAAGAAATGCCGATAGCAAATGATATTATTGATAAATGCATTGAATGCGGATTTTGTGAGTCAGTGTGTCCATCACAAGGACTCACGTTTACGCCAAGGCAAAGAATAGCTGCATGGCGACGTATAGTGCAACTTAAACAGCTTATCAGCCAGCATGAAGGGACGACTGAGACTAGTGATAAACTTTATCGACTTAAGCAAGAATATCAAGACTTGAGCAATGACTACCAATATTTAGCGGTAGACTCCTGCGCAGCAACCGGTTTATGTGGTATGGATTGTCCGGTAGGAATTAATACCGGGGACTTCATTAAAGCACTTCGAAAGGAGGGCTTTAAACAATCGCCGATGAAAAAAATGATTGCTAATACTTGTGCAAATAACTTTTCCGCGGTGACGCGAGCAGCGAGCACCGGGTTAAGTTTGGTAGATAAAAGTAAGCGTATTTTAGGTAATAAAATTGTCACTAGTGGCATTAAGGTCATGAATAAACTTTCAGGCTCTCGTGTGCCACTTTATTTCTCAAGTTGGCCTAAAGGAGAGAAGAGGCTAGCTACGGGTTTGTTTAAATCATCAGTCCCGGTAGCAATAGATTCTTTAGAAGCTATATCAGAAGAAGAAAAGCCACGCAAACAAAATAACACAGTCGTTTATATGCCGGCGTGTGCCGGTAGAATATTTGCACCTAACGAAGGTCATTATGACAAGTCATTAGCACAAGTGGTTATTTCAGTATTAAATAAAGCTGGTTTTGATGTGCTTGTCCCTGAGCAAAGCCAATCATTGTGTTGCGGTATGGCTTTTTCAAGCAAAGGAGATGAAAAAAACGCCAAAAGTAAGTCGTCTCAATCTTACCAAACTTTGCTGAAAGTGAGTGATAGTGGACGGTTACCGATAATGATGGATGCGAGTTCTTGTGCACTACATTTAAATCAGCAAGACTATAGTCAAACGGGCAATGGCATTAAAGTCTATGAATCTGCAGAGTTTATTAATCAGTTTATCTTAACTCGTTTAGAGATTACCCCAAAAAAGCAGCCCATTTTGTTGCATGTTACCTGCAGCTCTAAGCGAGGACGCATTGATAAGCAGTTAGTGAGTGTTGCTAAACATTGTGCTGAGCAGGTAACCATTCCTGCCGATGTGTCTTGTTGTGCTTTTGCTGGCGACAAAGGCTTTTTTCAACCCGAGCTAAACAAACATGCGTTAAGGCATTTGAATAAACAAAAACCTAAGGATTGCCAGCAGGGCTATAGTAATAATAGAAGTTGTGAAATAGGCTTAAGCGAACATGGTGGTATACCGTATCAATCTATCTTCTATTTACTTGATGAGGTAAGTAAACCTATAGGTAATAAAGGTTCATCCTTATAATTTATTAACAATAGATATTGATAATAGGCAATTGTGTTTTAGCTTATCTTTGAGTCGCCCCTCTATTAGGGGTATTAGTTAACGTTGAGATGTTTAGAATATATTTTTTAACTTATTCGTGAGAAATTTAATGAAGTTATTTTTAGTTATCAGCTGTTGTCTTATTTTATCCGCCTGCAGTGTCAGCCCATCTCCATCCTCTTCACAACAAGTGAAGTTAGCCAATATTGAGCAAGTTATTGCTAAAATGGAAAATACCGAGGTATTAATTTTATCTGATCATACTAAACCAGAACATCTAAACTTGAGTAGTGGCGGCGCTCAAGGTGTAGAACGTGACTTTATTGATCCCGCGGTAATTAAGTTAACTCATGCTTTAACACAACAAAAATTGTCGACTTATGTGCTCAATGTCGAAGATATGTTATTTGATAAAGCTATTATCAAAAATAGAAAGGACTTTAATTTAGCCTATGCAAATTACGATAAGGTGCTTAAAGCTGCTGTAAAAAATGATATCACCATTATTTCACCACATTTTGATTCCGATATCATTTTGGCTGAAGAGTATAAGGACGGCAGCCTTTATATTGGCGGTGTGCAAATTATTTTAGATAAAAGAAATATCAGCCCTGAAACCTTTAAACTGACTTATTATTTGCTACATGATTATAAAATATTACAATCATTGAATGAAGCAGGTTTTCGAACTCGTCCAGGTTATGATAATGAAATAAGATACCAAGATAATCAAACCTTGCACATTACTGGTGGCTCTAAAGGTGGCGGTTTTTTACTCGAATTAGCCGCTCAGGAGCAAGCGATTAGGTTATATGGCACACCGATAAAAACCGCTGAAGCATTAGAGCCAGCATTGACTCTACTGGCTAAGGCAATTAAAGATTTCAGAATGCAGAATAAACTTTAGAAAAAGATCTTTTCAATCAAGTTGCCTTAGTTTATTTACTTTTGTATAAGTGGCATCTGATTAATCATAAGCTATTGTTAGCGTTATGTTATTCACCTAAGATCAACTTATGGCCAATAACTTGGGTAATTTGTCCCATAATAACCTGCTGTGTTGCACCCGTGACACTTGGTGAGTTTCCTGGTTGGCCGGTGATACAGCGATAGCCAAGCCAAGCAAATGCCATTGCTTCCATATACTGACTATTTATAGCAATACTATCTGTGGTGTCTACTTGCCAGTGGGGTAATAGTTTTTTAAGAGAGACCATCAAATGATGGTTTTGGCAGCCACCGCCAAAAACGTACAGTGTGTGCGCATTCAAAGTGACGTCAATACGTTGGTTTAGCGCATCGACAATGCTAATGACAGTTAATTGCACTAACGTTGCCATGATATCGGCATCAGAAATAGTAACATTAACTTGGGCTAGTTTGGCTTTGAACCAAGCCAAATTAAAATATTCTCTGCCAGTACTTTTCGGTACAGGGCGGGAGAAGTAGGGGTCATTTAATAGCAACGCTAACAGCTTTTTATTTACTTGCCCCGTAGCAGAAAGCTGACCATTTTTATCATAGGCTTTGCCGAACTTATATTGCATCCAGCTATCGAGTAAAATATTGCTAGGACCTGTATCAAAGCCGCTTAATTGCGATGCGGTGATGATACTTAGGTTGGCGATACCGCCAAGATTAAGTAGTAGCTTAGGATTATCATCGGTATCTTTAAATAGGCTTTGATGAAACATAGGTACAAGCGGCGCACCTTGACCTTGAAGTGCAATATCCATACCCCTGAAGTCAGTAATGCAGGTTATACCTGTTTTGGCCGCTAAAACGTGGGCATTGACCAGTTGCATGGAAAATGGTGTTTGACCAAACGGGTGATGTAAAACCGTTTGACCATGACAGCCAATCGCTCTTACCTGTGACTTATCAATTTGATGTGTTGTAACGAGTTGCTGCACTGCTTGCGCATAATGTTGCGAAAGTTTGACTGTTAATTGCCCTAAGGTTTGTAGGTCGCAGTGAGCTGTTTGACAAAGTTCAAGGATATGGTTTCTAAGTGTTTGCTCAAAAGGGCATGACAAACCAGCGATAAACTGGCTGTTATTGTCATTAATTTTAGTTAAAACAACATCAATACCGTCAACACTAGTACCTGACATTATGCCAATATAAAGCTTCGGTTTTGCTGAGTATTTAGTACTTTCCATTTTACAACCAATCCGGCAGTAGATCTTTATTGATTAATTCCGCCAATGCTTGTGGTTGACGAATAGTGGAAAATTTATCACCTTTCACCATGATTTCACCAATAAAGGGTCGGGTATTATAGGTTGATGACATAACTGAGCCATAAGCGCCGGTATCTTTAATTACTAAAAAATCACCTTGCTCAATGTTAGCCAGCTCTCTTGCTTTAGCAAAAGTATCACCAGTTTCACAAACTGGACCAACAATGTCATAAACTGAACTCAATGTTGATTGCTGCTTTACAGGCAGAATTTGATGATAGGCGTCGTACAAACTAGGGCGAGCGAAATCATTCATGGCCGCATCTAAAATGAGGAACTGCTTTTCAGGCGTGGTTTTGACATAGTTAACTTGAGTGACTAACAAGCCGGCACTTGCCAGTAATGCTCGGCCAGGTTCAACAATTATAGAGCAGCCTAACCCAGAAAGGTATTGATGAATCAACTCAGCATATTGTTGTAGATCACATTGTTTATCGGTTTCAGGGTTGTAGGTAATGCCAATGCCCCCTCCGACATCAATTACCTTGATGTCATGACCTTCGTCTAATAATTCAGTGACTAATTCAGCTATTTTCTTAAAGGTTTCTTCAAACGGCGCTAAGCTGGTAATTTGTGAACCAATATGAACATCTATACCCTGCACATTAATACCAGGTAGATTTGCTGCATAGGCATATATAGCTTTTGTTCTGGTATGTTCAATACCAAACTTATTCTCTGCTTTGCCCGTTGAAATTTTCTCATGGGTATCGGCTTCAATATCGGGATTAATTCTAATGGCGATATTTGCGGTGAGATTTAATGCGACACTCAGCTTACTGATACGTTTTAGTTCAGGCTCCGATTCGACATTAAATTGCAAAATACCACTTTTTAAGGCAAATGAAATTTCTTGTGCGGTTTTACCTACCCCTGAAAAAACAATTTTACTGGCAGGAATACCTGCTTTTAATGCTCGCTGTAATTCCCCTTCACTCACTACGTCGGCGCCAGAGCCAAGTAGTGCTAAAGTTTTTAATATTGCTTGATTAGAATTGGCTTTAATCGCATAACAAATTTGGCAATTTACTTTAGTATTTAACCTGTTAAGTGCTTGGCTAAACCTATGGTAGTTGTTGGTAATTTCAGTATGAGAATACAGGTAGAATGGGGTCGCTATTTCTTTGGTGATATCCATCACTGACAGCGCTTCAGCATATAAGCGGTTATCTATATAGGTAAATTGATTCATTATAAATTTCTTTAAATTAAAAATTAATAACAGCCATTATTGTTAATTGCGCTGCTTTGTATATTACACATATGAGGGGAGAGCCTAAGTTGCAATTTTAATACAATAAAAAAAAGAACTATAAAATGGTATGAAATATGGAATGGGTTACAGTGCTTCCTCCTGTGGTGGCAATAATCATTGTGTTTTGGAAGCGGGAGGTGTTACTGGCGCTGTTGATGTCGCTATTTACTTCAGAAGTTATCACTATTTATTTATCAAAGGAAACCAGTCATGTGGTTTTATTTGATGGCTTAATATCAACAATCAATCAAATCGTGGCGGTGTTTTCTTCGCCTGGCAATGTGCGCTTATTAATGTTCTCATTAATTGTTGGCGCTTTGATGGCCTTAATGCGCTATTCTGGCGGGGTTACTGCAACGGTAAAGTTGTTTATAAATAAGGGCATAGCGACAAATAAAAGACGTACAGGCTTAGTCACTTTTTTTACCGGCGTAGTGGTTTTTGTCGAGTCAAATCTGAGCGTATTAACTGCTGGTATTATATCGCGCGGTTTATTTGATAAGTTTGGCATGAGCCGAGCTAAGCTTGCCTATATTATCGATAGTACCAGTGCACCTATTTGCATTTTAATATTACTCAATGGCTGGGGTGCATATATTTTAGGTTTATTAGGTAACTACTCACTGCCGAGCTCATCAATTAACATTTTGATTTCAACCATACCTTATAATTTCTACGCCATATTAACCTTAGTAGTAGTGCTTTTTACCATATTAACCGGCAAAGTTTATGGCCCTTTAAAGACAGCTGAAGAAACACTAAACATTCAAGATGACGAAGTTGAACATGATGTGCAAGATAGCAAAGCCAGATTTATGTTATTGCCATTAATGACATTAGTATTGGGCATGTTGGCGTTTATGTTTTGGACCGGAAATGGCAGTATTGTTAATGGTTCTGGCTCTTTATCGGTTCTTTATGCCTGTACTCTGGCCTGTTTAGTAGGCTATATATTAATGATTACTAGTGGTGAATTTACTCACCAACAAGTGATAGATATTGCCTTTAAAGGCATGAGTGAGTTATTGCCCTTAGTGACGATTGTTTTATTATCGCTTGCATTAGGCAGTAGTTTACAAACCTTGGGAACCGGAGAGTTTATTTCAGGTATAGTTGCCAATAATTTACCGCTATATTGGGTACCAGGCATGTTGTTTTTGGCCGGTGCTTTAATTTCATTTACCACAGGTACTTCATGGGGAACGTTTGCCATTTTGATCCCCATAGGTATGCCTATAGTAGTCAATTTAGGTTTAGACCCAGCACTTATACTGGCGGCAATATTAGGGGGAGGGGTTTTTGGTGATCACTGTTCTCCTATTTCCGATACTACAGCAGTGAGTGCCGTTGCTTCAGGTTGTGATTTATTGGAACATGTAAAGACTCAGTTACCGTATGCATTATTTTGTGGGACGATTAGTTTTTGTTTGTATATTTTTGTTGGTTATTTTTCTATATAGGGAATGAAATAAATGAAGTTAGTTACTTATGTTAGCTATGTTACTTTGCTGCTGTCTTTTGTGTTGAGTTTTTCTAGTATTGCACATCAAGGGCTACAGCAATCAGCTCAGCAAACGGCTCAGAAAAGAATGCCGGATGATTTTGTCATAATTAATAATACTATGCCCAAAGCTGTCTTTGACATCAAATATCATAGTGATAATAACTTTGTTGGTGAAGTGATTGATGGTTATTATGCCGATTACTGTATTTTACAACAAAAGGCCGCCACAGCCTTGTTAGCAGTTTATCATGAGGCGCAAAAGCAAGACCTTAATATTAAGCTGTTTGATTGTTATCGACCGCAACAAGCCGTTGAGCATTTTGTTCGTTGGGCAAATGATATGAACGATACAAGTACTAAAGATAACTTCTATCCTAATTTAGCAAAAAACACTTTGCTTGGGCCATACATAGCGCCTAAGTCAGGTCACAGCAGAGGCTCAACACTAGACTTAACCTTAGTAAAGAAAGTTGAAGGACAATGGCTAGAGCTCGATATGGGCTCATCTTTTGATTTATTTGACTCGATTTCCAACACTGATGATAAGCGTATAACTGAGCAGCAAAGAGATAATCGCTTATTGCTAAAAAGGTTAATGCGAGCTTCAGGCTTTTTAGCTTATGACATGGAATGGTGGCACTTCACGTTAGCTGAGCAAGTTTATCCTGATAGCTACTTTAATTTTGCTGTGAGGTAAGCTTGTATTTCGGTTTTGGGGTTTTTCTATCGTTTTAAGCGATAGGTTCCAATTGTTTATACTAGCCATGAGTATTCATACTGAGCGCATATTAAATCAGTAATAAGAATATGAATGTCTTTAAATTATCTTCCGGCCACAGAGCTATTATCGCTATTTAAAAGCAAACAACTTTCTCCTGTTGAAATAGTAAAAGCTTACCAACAAAGGTTCGAGCAAATAAACGAAAAGGTGAATGCCTTTAGCTTTACATTTTTTGAGCGCACTTTAGCGCAGGCTAAACTTGCAGAACAAGCTTATCACAACAATAGTGCAGCGGGTCTTACTGGACTATCGGTGGCGATTAAAGATGAAACCTATGTGACAGGTGAGCCAATGACTAATGGCTCATTGTGTTTAAAAGATTATATTGCCACGTCAACTGATCCAGTGCCGGAAGCATTACTAAATGCCGGCGCTATGTTTATCGGCAGAACGACTACGCCAGAATTCTCTACCTCTTCAGTGACGTGGTCAAAACTTTGGGGCGTGAGTCGTAACCCATGGAATTTATCAATGACTTGTGGCGGCTCTTCTGGTGGCTCTGCAATTGCGGTCGCTTCGGGCATGTGTAGTTTTGCTAATGGCACCGATATTGGCGGGTCTGTTCGTATTCCTGCTGCTATGTGTGGCATTTATGGCTATAAACCACCCCACGGTCGAGTGGCCGATATAAGCCCGTATAATATAGATCCCTATTGTCATCACGGCCTGTTAACCCGAACTTTAGACGATATGCTACTTGCTTATCCCCATATAAGAGGCGCTCATTGGCATGATTCTCATTCTTTTATACCCGATATTAATCCAGCTCTAACGCCGACTAAATCAATTAAAGAACTTAAAATTGCTATATCTGTGGATCTAGGTTTTTATCAAGTTGACGCTGATATTAAAGATAACTTATTAAAAACGGCAAAAATCTTAGAACAGGCTGGTGCTATAGTCGAATTTGTTGATTTGAACTGGGATGAGCAAGTAATACAAACGGCCAAAGTTCATCAGCGAGCAATGATGGGGCAAATGTTAAAGCGAGAATATCTAGATTCGGACAAATATGATGAGTTAACTTCCTATGTTCAGCTCTATTTAGAGAATGTTGCTAGAACGACTTTAGATGATGTTTTCGAAGCGAATTTACATGCTTGCAAGATGTGGGATGAGCTTGCCAAAGTCTTTAAAGAATATGACTTAGTGGTTTGTCCAACGGTTGCTACGTCAGATATTGCCGCTGATTTTGATTACAGTAAAGACAATGTATTCATAAATGAGCAGCGAGTAGACGCCAATAAAGGCTGGTTTATGACTTATCCCTTTAATACCTTAGGTCAATGCCCCGTACTCTCAATGCCTAACGGTTTTTGCTTAAACGGCGTACCTAGCTCGATTCAAATTGTCGGCAGACCCTACCAAGAAGAGCATATCTTTACCGCAGCGAGAGTCGTAGAGCAACAACAAGTAGGACAATTATACAAAACACAATTTCCAAGTTTTATTTAATATGAAAGCATGGTCAAAAACATTTTTCGTTATTTACACGCTGTTTTTATTGACTCTATCTATAGACGCGCATGTAAAAGAGGTATTTCAATTGAGCGAAGTACCTTTTTATGATCAAAAGCAGAATAAAGAGCAGGGCTGGCGCGCGTGCAATATTACCTCTGTGGCTATGGTGCTCGATTACTTTGCCATTACACCTAAAGATAAATTTGTTACGAGAATGCCTGATTATTTATTTAATAAATTTGGCATTAAGCAAGAGCCGTTTGAATTACAAACCATGTTTAATCGAGTTGCTAAAGATGCAGGCTCGCCTATTAGAGATGTGTTTTATGAACACGGAACTATAGCTCAACTCAGAGAGTTAGCCAGAAAAGGGGTTCCAACAATTGTTCATGGCTGGTTTACCGACTCTGGCCATATCTTAGTCGTTACTGGTTTTGATGGCGAAAGCTATATCGTTAATGACCCTTATGGTAAGTGGCTTGGGGGAAAGTCGGAAAAATCATCTGTTGCTTACGATACAAGTGTCTCTGGCCAAAGTTTAGCGTACGAGGCAAAAGCCTTTGAGTTTGCCATAAATGACAATGGCAAAGGTAATGACTTGTGGCTGCATACCTTCAAGAACAGTAGCCTTAAATCGCTTTAAACTCGACAATTCAACGTGCCTTAACATGACTCATAATTTTTATTACTGATACTCTTTTTTTAGCTTATTGATTGTATTGATCTCGCTCTCACTTATGTTTATTCGTAATAATACTGTGGATGTTTTTTTCGAAATTCAAAAATTAATTGTTTGAACTTACCTGAATCAAACATCTCTTTAGAAACTTGTTCAAATTGTATAATTTGTTTGGCAAAATGAGACTTTTTAGAAATGGCAATATAAGTGTGTGTTTTATCAGAATACGCATATTTTGCCTTTATTATTTTATCTGATAGCTCTTTATTATGTTTAAGTAAATAATCACCATAGTAATCAGTAGTTATTACCGCATCTACTCTTTCTCTAGCAAGCATTCTAAATGCAGACTCTAGTGTATTTACTTCCACTTTTGCAAAGTAACTTTCGTTTGCTTCATCAAACTTTTTAAAATGTCTTGCTCCTCGGAGGCTTGCAATGCTCAAACCAGCCAAATCAGCGAAGCTATCTAATGCATGACTGCCTTTACGGATAAAAAAAGCTTTCAGCATTGATTTATCAAATAGCAGCATATGAAATTTTTCTCGACGTTCACTTGAGTCAGTTAAGCCCGCCATAATATCAACGAGACCATACTTGAGTAAGTGCAGGCATCTTTTAAATGGGGTATTGTCAGTAAAGGTTAATTGCAGGCCCATACGCTCAACAAATTCTTTGGTCAATTCTACATTTTCACCAGTAACACTTTGATCTGGTTTAATAACTTGCAAAGGTGGATAATGATCAACACACATTATCATCTTGTGTTGATTGACTTCACCGGAAAAACAACTCGATGAGAAGCAATAAAAGGCAATACATAATAGTAATATGCCAATTATTCTTGGTGTCCCCCTAATTAAAAACATGCCATACCAGAATATTTATTAAGCTTATAGCAATTATAGTTAAGAATAACTGAGTATGGCAAACCAGTCGTTGAGAACGAAAAATTAAATCGGCTACTGGGTTAAACTGTAGTGATTCGATAACACTAAGGGGAAAAGTAGTATGACCAATTGTCCTTATTCATTATTAATATCACACAGATTTCTCTATTGCTCATTCTGAGTCACAGGAAAACCCATTTTCTCCACCATTTTTATCCATGGTTTACGCCAACCGCCCTTTTCATCAAGGGTATCAAGAGCATACATGGTGATTTTTGCGCCTATCCAACGAAATGGCTCTGGCGGAATGTAACCTGGTAATGAGGTAGCAAAAGTCAGTTTGGTTTCTGCAATGTCTGTTTTATCTAATATAGCTAAACCAACTCTGGCACCAAAACGTGTCGCCGTTACGCCAAAACCAGAGTAACCGCCAGCATAAATCATGTCACCTTGGTAATAATGCTGATAATGCACGGCCATTCTTGTGGTCAGTGCAATAGGACCACTCCAAGCATGAGAGAATTTAATGTCTTTTAAATAAGGGAAAGTATTGTAAAATTTCTCCACTAAGGGATAAAAATTATCAGCAGTTTTGTCTGCCTTAGGATCAGTATCATTATTGAAGAAATATCCTAAGCGACCGCCAAACAAAATACGATTATCGGCAGTTAAACGCATATAATTAAGCTGAGTACGAGTATCGTAAATGCCTTGACGATTCTGCCAACCTAACTCGTTAAGTTGTCCTGCGGTTAATGGTTCAGTCACCACTATTCGGTCACGAATCGCCGAAACTCTTCTAGTGATTTTATTACTACCCGCAGCAAAAGCATTAGTCGCTAATAATACTTTGTTGGCTTTCACTGTACCTTGAGGCGTAATGACTAATACCCCTGGTTTAAGGTGGGTTGAGTTGACTAATGGGCTATTTTCAAAAATTCGAACTCCGAGCTCTTTAGCTGCTTTTTTTAATCCCCAAGCTAGTTTTGCCGGGTGCACTGTGCCACTACGACTTTTAGACCATAAGCCACCATGAAAAAGTGGTGAGTTTATTTCATTATTTATGGCGGCTTTATCTAATAAATACGCATCATGACCGAACTTCTTATACAGCTTATATTCACTAGCAATATCAGCTAGTCCTTCTTCGCCAACGGCAACGGTTAATTCCCCCCCCCATTCGATATCACAATCAATATTATAACGTTCAATCGCTTCTTTAAAGCCATCCATGTTTTCTTTACCCAAACGCTCAAGTTCATCCATTTCATCTGGAAATAAATGAGCAGCGTTGGCTAAACCATGCATTACCGAAGCGGATAAAATTGCAGCAGGGCGACCCGATGCACCAATGGCAATAGATTGCGCTTCAATAATGACTACATCTCGCTCCGGATTAGCTTCTTTAGCATGAATTGCTGCCCAAAGCCCAGTAAAGCCTGCGCCAACAATTAATAAATCACATTGAATATCTTCAGTTAACGCCTGTTCTGGCTCTGGAGCTGCTTTATTATCAAGCCAATAAGGGAAAAACTTTGCTTTTAATAACGCCTGTTTGGCATTTAATGGACTACTCATTATTTTATACTCGTAAAAAATGATCGGGTAAACAGTAAAGAAGGGCGTGCTGTTAACTCAAATAAATTGGCTCAGACCCTATTGAATCATTCATCTAAACGTCACTTCACTGCTAATTTGTCATTCAATTATTTCAATAAACGGCTAAACAAAACATCCCCCGATTAGGGGAGACTTGGTTATTTTCACACTAAAAAGGTAAGGAAGGGGTAGGCAATGTCTCATCGGGCATAGCTGCTCGTGGCTGGTTGACCGGCTCGGTCATATATTAGTATTATTTCGAATGACTGTTTTGTTTAAATCAAAGAGATAGCCTTTAACCTTATCAAGAATTTTACTTTCATTAAGCTTAGTTAAACCCTTTAAGTTATATGTAGTCGAAAAAAACTGTTGGTCATCAGCATTTATAGACAAAACGGTAATGCTGCAAATGTTGCCCCCAACAACAAGGGCAGCAACAAAGAAGTCAGATAAATCCTTTTTTGATTATTAAATAGACGTTATTGCTTATAATTATGTTTATCAACAATTACGAGCGCAGATGGTACTGCACGATTTTGGTTATAAATATCATTTGAAGCTAGGGCCATAGCAGAAGAACCACCACCATCTAGGTTCATGGCACTTTCACAGCCTAAACTGATTAATAATTCTGGTAAAGCGCTGATTTTATAGTGAGTTGCAACTATCATAAGTAGGTGTTGATCTGCAGTAACACATACCGCTGTTCTGGGTCTAAAGTCATTTAACTCGACCCCCGAGCCCCAAAATACTTCTTCAGCATAGGTGATATTTACCTGTCCATTTTTGACTAATGTTGGTCCACCACCTATCACTAATTTTGGCATAAATGCAGTTCCTTCAGCTTTTGTTGGTTTAGGTAGTGGGGTTTCATCGCTAATTGAGTAAGGCAACGGCTCATTAAACTTATACACTTCACCTGATTGGTCAAATTGATAAATCCAATTTACTTCGACGTTGTCATTAGCTAAAACGGTAAGGCCGCTGCGTAACACAGGATAAGTTTTTGAATTGCGATTGAGGCTAGTTACGTTACGGGCAAAATAAGTAAAGTTATCTATAACAGCAGAATAAGAGCTATTGCCTGAAAAGTATCCGCCGTTGATGGCAGCGATAGCGCCAGTTGCTTTTACATAGTCATTGAGATTTTTACTTTGCGCTGCACTAACTGCCCGAAGCTCTAACGCCTCGTTAAGTAAATTTAACTTGAGGTAATGAACTGAACTGTCGATACTTTCTATGCGCGTGCTGTATAACTCAATACCTTGGGGCAATGAGGCGGTAGCAGATTTATTAGTCCAATCTATATCATAGACACTAAAAATAGTAGTTCCATCGTTTTTCTCACTATTATCGCCGCCACCACAACTAACTAAAAGTAGCAGTAGCATGAGAGTCCAGTTAAATTTAAGTACCTTATTTAACATGCTTTTTCCCTTGTTTTTAAAATAAAACCCATCCTATTGTTTATTGCGAATGTGTTCAAAATAGAAACCATAGTAAAAAGCTATTAGCTAGGGGCTAGTATGTATTTTAAATTAGGTGCGTTAAGTGGTATTTAATTGATTCAACTTCTTTTGTACATTTAGGGAAAATTATATTCAAAAGGTCAACAGAGCCTAGTTATGCTCAGTATCCTTGTTTATGTTTAGTTTTATTGTAGGCGAAATAACGCATCAGGTTATCTCTCCCCCCAGTTGGGTAAGGTTATCAATTAGCCAGTTTAAACACTGGCCCTGAGAAATTTCACTTTGCCAGATAATATCGACACAGTGGGGGTAGGTCACTGTTTGGTGTGTAGTCGGTAGTTTTACTAATTCACCAGTCTCTAATTCGTCTTTGATTAAATTTAATGGTAGATCAGCCCAACCGATACTATTTTTAACGGCCTTTATTAACAGGTTTGTACTATTGGTGTACCAGAGCTTAGTTGATATTTCACTGTCGAACCGTCGGTAACCAGTATCACTATCTGTGATTCGGATATGACGATACTGAGTTAAATCATGAAGTGATACTTTTTTCTGTGCTGCTAGCGGGTGCTTGCTGCTAACTATAGTACTGTAATGGGTGTGAGATATACCGCGAAAAGCAAACTCTTCTGGGTAGTCATCTTGGCTTAAGGTAACGGCTAAATCGACCTTACCTTCTTTTAGTAATTGGCTAGATCTATTGTGTGGCGCAGATATAAGTAATAACGAAGTTGATGGGAACTGTTGTTCAAATTTGAGCATAAGTTGAAATATAAGTTCGCTTGATAAGGCACTTTCATCGTAGGCGATACTGATTTCATTTTCGACATCTTCTATCATGTTATCGATACGATGAAGTAAGTTGTTATGACTTTTGGTGACGGTTTTAATGTCATTAAGTAATGATAAGCCTTCTTTTGTTAGCGTAGGGGAGCGGCTTGTTCTGTCAAAAAGATCAAAGCCGGTATCAATTTCCAGATTACTGATTAGCCCACTGATTGAGGATTGGGCTTTGCCTAACTTTCTTGCCGCAGCTGAAAAACTTCCTGTTTCTACTGTGGTTACAAACGCTTCAAGCTGTTCCATAGATAACTGCATAATACTAACCTATTTATTCATTTTTTAAGGAAGTAGAAAATCAAGAAGTATTAATGGTTTTCTAGTTGTAATTAATTCAATTGCTATAATCTACCACAAACTTTAACAGCAATATTGATCATGGATTTTTTATTTAAAGCCATTATGCAAATTGCTATTAGCTTATTGCTGCATCTGCTTTACTCGACCATTGACTACAATCATTCTTTTTGTAATTGAGTTGTTGCCAGTTAACCTGTTCAATATCTGTTGCCAATTCAGCAGTATGAATACGCCAAATTGAGGCATTAGGGCCAGCGTATTCAATAAATTCATCAAGTTTATCGCTATCTAGAATTGCATCCTCATGAGAAACAATATGCCAAATAGGCTTAGTTGCACCTAAATTTTTATACTCACAATCACCTTGTGCGATTGTGCCTTTAATATCGTTTTGTGTTCCCCATTTTTCAATATAAGTTTGTGGCATGTGAAAATCGGCATAACCATCGATAATATCGATAGCCATACTATGATCACTAGGGTTGCCCCAAGTGGTAACACCTAATAAAAAGGATTCGTCTATTAAGCCTTCATTAATGGCTTGGTTTAGCTTATCTCTATGAGCTAACATTAACGTTTCAAGTGCATCTCTTTTACCGTCAAATTCAACCTCAATATCCATAACATAACCTGAATATCCCACCTTCGCAGCCGCATATAACATATCGGTTTGTGATTGTGTTTCACCTATATCGTTATAAGTCCAAGCCCAAGGCTCAATACCTTTGTCTTTATAAAACTGTAAATTAGCTGGTTCACAGGCATCTTGCCAAACACCGCAACTAACACTATCACCATTAAAACTAATGGCATTGGCTTGATAATTATAATTAATATCATGAATTTTAATGAATACTCTTTTAACGCCCATCTCTGCTAAATAGTTAGCCATAGATTCATGATCGCCTTTTACTAAACTTGCCTCATCAATATACCAAAGCCAAGCGCCTAGCTTATTACTGCTAACTTGGGTTATTACTTCATCTGAAGTTGATGACGGAGTTTCTTTTGTACCTATTCCATTTTGGTCACCACTACCACCGCCACAAGCACTTAGAAAAATAGCAGCGAACAGTATAGCATTGAGTTTAGAGTTTATCATTGTAATTCCTTTATTTTTCAGTAGCTTCTAATGTATTAAAAAGCACATGCTATGAGGAATTAGTTTCTATAGGATGAGGCTATACTCATACGTGGAGCAGCTAGTAAATGTAACTAGCAGGAAAAAAGACAAAATATTTTTCTCTGCTATAGAGCCTGTTATCGAGCAATTTTTTTGTCTGCTAGCACTAAGAATATGGCACTTGCCACAATGGCAATAGCGCCAATACCAATGACGTGGTTAAGGGAGTACATTGAAATTACTAGCCCGGCTACAGGAGGACCGATCACCAAACCTACCTTAAACGCGGTAACACAAAAGACGATTAAACGGCCTGATTTATCTACGTCATTAAAAATACCCATCATCACCGGGACAATAAAGCTCCAGAAAATTTGATAAATAATGGTAGCGAACGCATAAATCATCCAGGCATTACTTGGCTCCATATAAAATAACGCCAGCAAACAGGGCAGCTGAATAACAACCGTCAACCAAATAGCACTTGGACGACCAATACGCAGTACTGCCCAGCCCGACAGCCATGAGCCGATGGCGCTGATGGCAAAACCGACCGCCAACAGCGTGCCAATTTCGCTAAGTGTCAAGCCACCAGCTACGCCTATACGCTCTAAATAAGCCCAGATAGTACCTTGGGCAAAGTAATAGCAAACGACACCGGCGAAAACCAGTGCTGTCGGCTGCCAAATTAACCGCATTTCAATATCAAAGCTTTGCTGCTGTTTATTGCTGCCAGGAAAGGCAAGTATTGTCATCAGAAAGGCTAAGATCAAGGTAACGTTGAAAAACTGAAAAATTCCGGCATAACCCCACTGCTCAATGATACTGGGTAACAGGGCAAAGCCTAGGGTGCCATAAATTACTTGAATGGTAACCATGTCGCCAAAGGCTTTATCGGGACTTTTTCTGTCTCCTAATGCAGCTAACGCAATTGAGTAGCTGACACCACAAGCTAAGCCAGCTATAAAGCGAATTAGAATTAAGGTGGAAAAATCATTGATCCAGTTGGTCGCAAAATTGGCGCCAATGAAAAGCAACAAACTGAAACTAACTAACTTCTGCCAATGACAGCGGCGGACCCAAAAATAAGCAGAGGCACTGGCTATTAAAATTCCGGCGATATCGCTGGCCGTTAAAAATCCGACTTGTTGAGTCGTGAAATGTTGACTATCGGTAAAAGCGCCAACCATCAAAGGCATCAAGGTAGTAACAGCCGCCCCCATCATTGCAACCATTAGTACAGCCCAATAGGACAAATTAGTTTTAATAGATAGCTTGTTATTTATTGTTGTTATCATTTGTTCCTCGATATTAAAAAGGCCTATTAATATAGGCCTTGTAAAATATTTGCAAAGTTAACAGCTAGTTATATTAATCTACAAAGCTATAACTAAAGTTTACACCAATAGTGCGCGGCTGTGCGAATATAGTGTTATAACCAAACGGGCCGCCATCATAGTGATATGACACTTCTGCATCTTCGTTGGTTAAGTTGTCTATCCACAAGGTTGCAGTCCAAGAATCCATAGAGTAGGCAACTGACGCGTCAAATAAAGTATAACTTTTATACTGATATGGCACGTTCAACTCACCAGTTTCATCGGCATCAACCCGATCACTATAGGTTTGACCAACATAACGGGCACGTAATGACGCATCAAGCGTACCATCACCAATGTCTTGAAAATAGTCTAGTGATAAATTATGTCGCCATTCAGGGGTACCACCAAGTTCACCGCCATCAAACCATGTACGGCATTGATTACCTGGGGTATTTTCGTCTCCTTCGAATATGCAAAGGGATTTAGTTTCTACAAATTCTGCTTTGGCATTAGCGGCTTCCCATTTGACAGTAAAGTTATCTGTGACGTTATACCTTAACTGCATTTCCAACCCTTTCGATTCTGCATCAGGGCCATTATTAGTGCCATTTAACGGAAAGCCAGATAAATTTTGGCTATTGTAAGTTTGCGCATTGCCCCACTCGATTTGGTAAACATTTAACTGAAAGTAAAGATCATTATCAAGTGTGGTACCTTTATAACCAAGCTCGTAGTTGGTTGTTTCATCTGGTTGGAATATTTGTGCTTGCTGACTTACTTTTAAATCACCATTGTCGCGATAACTGTTGGTACCACCTCGTCTAAAGCCTTGAGATGCGGTAAAATAGACTAATTGGCTGTCGGCCAGTTTGTATGAAGTATTGAACTTAAAGATGGATTCCCCAGTACCTTTAGTGGATGTTGTTTTTTCTTCAGCGCCAATCCAACCCGTGTAATCAGAGATGTCTCTTAAATTACTGTCTTCCCAATTGAAATATCGTGCGCCAACAGTTACATTCCAATCATCGGTAATTTTATAGTCTAACTCACCGTAAATGGCGACTTCTTTATATTGTGAGTTAATATCCTCGTAATAGCCGGTATCTAACTCTGGGCGATTAGGATATTCAGGTACAGGATCAAAGCCCCATCCATCTATCATTGCTTGGTCTAACCCAGCATAAACTTCCCAGAACTTTAAACTGCTTTCTCTATCGGAGTAGTAAAAGCCAGCAATCCAAGAAATATCACCGTCACCGTTAGAAACAAGGCGAGTTTCATGCTCTAGGCCAGAGTATGAATTATCGTATTTTACCAAAGCAGATTCATCAGTATCTGCAAAGCCTAAACCAGGAACACCTGCGATGGTGTTGTAATATAAAATACCGTAATTTAAATAGTCGCCTTGGCCATCGCTCGTTTCATCATAATACGATGTTGAGCTTGAAATATTTGCAAAGTCTAACTTCCAGTTTAATTCTACCGAGGCCATTTCGAACAAGCGATCAGTAAACTCTTCGTGCACACGTTGCAGTGTGTAGCGGTCATCTTGTAGTGGCGCAGTTTGGTTGGTCAAAGTACATTCTTGTCCAGCCTGAAATTCCGCACAAGCTTCGTCTACATCCCAACGACTACCAGCAGACGTACCATGAGCAAGCTGATCTTGGCGGGTATAAGCAAAATTGATATCAAATACTTCACTTGGCGTCCACATCAACTGCAAACGAGCGCCAGTATTTTCATGCCAGTCATCATCTTTAAAGTATTCCCCGTCAGAACTTCCTTTTTTATAATTTTCTTCGTCCCACCAAGCTGCTTGCTTGACCCGGTCAGTATAACCATTGTCATCCAAGCGAGAAAGATTGGCGCGAAATGCTAAAGTATCAGATAAAGGTACGTTTACGGTAAAGTCGCTATCGTGACTCAGGCTACCTTCCTTAACTTGATAAACACTGGTGTTAAAATCGAAACTAAATTCTTCTATATCTGGTTTTTTAGTAATATAGCGAACGGTGCCGCCTAAACTGCCACCACCATATAATGTACCTTGTGGGCCTAGAAGAGTTTCTAAGCGGTCAATATCTTTTAAACGATAGGTCATTCGAGGCAATGAAGTAGCATCTAAATAATAAGCAATTGTTGAACGCTCAAATGATGTTAAATTAGTGGCTCGAACGGATGAAACATTAAGGCCACGAACGGTTACCGACTCACCTACACGGGCGCTGTTTTGTGGAGCATTGATTACCACACTGTCAGCAATTAAGCTTTTCATGTCGGTAATACCTTTGCTACGAAGCTCGTCACCACCCATAGCAGTTACATTCATAGGAACTTCACTGGCTAAGCCTAATCTTCCTGATGCAGTGACCTCAATAACTTCAATTTCATCAAGTGCTTTTTTCTGCTCTACGTCTTCTTCTGCACCAATAGCTATGTTAGCGCATAAAGCAGCAGATATAAGTATTGCTACTTTATTTAGTTTAAATTGTGTCATGTTAACCCCTTTTTTATAATAAGTATAAACAGCATGATGCAGAAAAGTTATTGTGTTGACCTTAATGCAATATGATGCCTGTAGAATTAACCAGCACGGCTTCTAGGTAAAATTAAATTGTATCGGTTAAAGCGATAGGTTGACCGGATGATAGTATCATTAACAGAAATTGAACGGCGAATTAATGGATAGAAGTTTTTCTATTATTTTATAGACGAAATAGAATATAGATTAAACCTATCGCTCTAGGCGATATGTTCTGCCGTGAGATGGTTTTTTAAACTTGTTACAGTCTGTTTAATTATTAAATAGACGAGTGATTTTAACCATGAAAATCATCAATAAGCACTATGTGGCGGGTACTTGGCTCTCGAGTGACTCCGAGCAAGAAATTGTTTTGCACAACCCTGCAAATGAAAAAGCCTATGCAATAGTGAAACTTGCTGACAAGGAACTGGCTAATAAAGCGGTTTCAGCTGCCAGAAGCGCATTTACTCAGTGGAGTGAACTTGGTTTTGCTGAAAGAGCTCACTATATAGCTAATATAGTGAAGCAATTGCATGCTCATCGAAACTTATTTATCGACGCTATTGTCGAAGAGTTAGGTTGTCCAAGAGCGTTTACTGAGATAGTGCAGGTTGATGAACCAATTTCAGCCTTTGAAGATCATGTTCAATATGCAAGAATTTTAGCTGATTTATACGACGGTCATGAGCAAGTCATCGATGAAAACTTAAGTCTACGAAAAGAAGCCATTGGTGTTTGCGCTTTAATAACACCATGGAATTACCCCTTACATCAACTGATTGCTAAAATTGCTCCTGCGCTAGTGGCGGGTTGTACTCTAGTGGTTAAACCCTCAGAAATTACCCCGCAAACGGCAATAATACTGGCACAAGCAATAGCAGCAGCTGAGTTACCCTCAGGTGTATTTAACTTAGTGATAGGCACTGGTTCTGAAGTGGGTAGCTTGTTATCGGCTCACGCGGAGGTAGATTGCATTTCTTTTACCGGTTCAACGCAGGTGGGTAAGATAATACAAAATGCCGCTGCAACCAATGTCAAAAGAGTCAATTTAGAATTAGGCGGCAAGTCAGCATTTGTTATCACGCCGAGTAAAAATTTAGCCGAGGCCGTTATCTTAGGTGTTGAAGATGTTATGTGTAACTCGGGTCAAACCTGTGTGGCCTTAACTCGGATGTTAGTGCATAAGAGTCAATATGAAGAAGCATGCGCAATTGCCGCAGATCATGCAAAAACGCTAACGCTTGGTGCACCAGACTTACCTGATACCTTTATCGGTCCGGTGATAAATGAAGCACAATTTAACAAAATTAATGATTATATTTCGATAGGACTGGCCGAAGGCGCAAAGCTGATTACTGGTGGTCACACCCCTACAGACGAAAAATTACCGGGTTATTATATTAAACCAACAATTTTTTCCCAAGTTAGCAATGGGATGCGCATTGCACAAGAAGAAATATTTGGCCCCGTCTTATGTATTATTGCGTATGAAAATGAACAACAAGCAATAAGTATTGCCAATGATTCTGTTTATGGCTTGTCTGCCAGAGTATGGGCTGATGAGCCTTCTCAGTCACAAAACATTGCCAGACAATTACGCGCAGGGCTTATTTTTATTAATGATGCTCAGTGGCACAATGCCGCTCCTTTTGGAGGTTATAAACAATCGGGTAATGGTCGTGAGCTTGGCGTTGAAGGAATAAATGAATTTCTAGAAATTAAATCGATAGTAAACGCATAAATAGGAAATAAAATGACTAAAGAATTAAATCAACCGTTAAGCGGAAATGAGATGCCTCGATTTGGTGGTCCAGCAACTTTTATGCGTTTACCAACGGGGGAAATAACAGAAGATATCGATGTCGGTTTTATTGGTATACCCTTTGATATTGGGACATCCAATAGACCGGGCGCACGATTAGCGCCAAGACAAATTCGTGATGAGTCGCGCATGTTACGACCTTATAATATGGCCACGCGTGCCGCACCATTTGATACCTTACAAATCGCCGACTTAGGTGATGTGGCGATTAATACCTTTAACTTAAATAGCAGCATGGAGATAATAGAGTCACATTATGACCAGTTATTAAGTTGTGATATTACGCCCTTAACTATGGGCGGAGATCATACTATCGTATTGCCTATTTTAAGATCGCTGCGAAAAAAATATGGCAAGATAGCTGTTGTACATGTTGATGCACATGCCGATGTTAATGATCATATGTTTGGTGAAAAAATAGCCCATGGCACACCTTTTAGGCGCGCATTGGAAGAAGGCTTGATTGAAGCAGATAAAGTGGTACAAATAGGGCTTAGAGGTACAGGTTATTCAGCAGAAGATTTTGATTGGCCTAGAGAGCAGGGCTTTAGAGTGGTAACTGCAGAAGAGTGTTGGTATAAATCTTTGAATAGCTTAATGGATGAGGTAAGAGCGCAGATAGGTGAGCATCCAGTTTATATCTCTTTTGATATTGATGGTTTAGATCCCGCCTATGCCCCTGGTACCGGCACCGTTGAAATTGGTGGTTTGACCGTACCACAAGGGCTCGAAATAATCAGGGGCTGTAAAGGACTAAATGTTATTGGCGGCGATTTGGTTGAAGTCTCTCCTCCTTACGATACGACAGGTAATACGGCTTTACTGGCGAGTAATCTGCTTTTTGAGATGTTATGTGTTTTACCCGATGTTGAATATCGTAAATAAAGAGGTAAATATGGAATTGTCATCGTGGAGTAGTCGTTTAGTGGATGTGTCTTTGGCCGTTGGTAAACCGTCATTCTATGCATTGCTATCAGATTTTCTTAAGCAAATTACTGATTTTGATGAAATGGTCATTTTACACTTTAGTCTGAGTCATCAACCGAAATTACTTTTACAAAAAAATATAATTAAAGGTGATGATTTTGAAAAGTACTTAAATTCTGCCCATGTGTTAGATCCTTTTTATCGTATGGGTATGGATAACGGGAAAAAGGGTTTTTTTCGGTTAAGTGATATTTCTCCCATTGATTACTCTCAATTTGAGTCTTATTACAATAGCTACTTTCGGTACTTAAAAATAATTGACGAAATAGGTTATTTAATACAATTACCTGACGATGGCGGCTTTATTCATATCGAAATGGCAAACTTTGCTGGTTCTCCACTATTTTTAGAAACGAGATTACAGCAGTTTACTGAAATATTTTCGGTGGTTGAACGTTTAGTGATTCAGCATCAGCAAACTAATGTTGCTGATGCTGGTATTTGCGTAGAGCATAATTATATCGAAGAGTTTCATCGAAAATTTGCCACTAAAGTGTGTACACCAAGAGAGCATGAAGTAGTATTGCTGATGTTGCAGGGCTATTCGGTAAAATCTATGGCTCAAAAAATGGCTTTAGGCATTGAAACAATTAAGATGCACCGAAAAAATATTTACATGAAATTGAGTATTGGCTCACAACCGGAGTTATTGGCCTTGTTTATTGATTTATTGGCGGTTACTGAACCGCCCGTGCTCGAAGATCCATTATTTTTAAAAATTGAAAATGATAAACGGCTAGCTCGAAGAGTGAGGTTAAATGCTTAATAAATCACTTTGTTTTGCGCTGTTTTTGTTAGTTATTACCTTTGATCTCTTTGCTGGCATTGATAAAAAACATGATGCCCATATAAATTTGACCTTAGGTAATGATAAAGGTCAGCCAGGAGAGCATTACTGGCAACAAAAACTAACCTATAAAATAACCGCTCACTTGCAGCCAAGTAAAAAATATTTAACAGCCAGTGCCAAGGTTACTTATTATAATAATTCTCCTGATTCATTAACTAAGCTGTGGTTTGAGCTGCCTCAGCAAAGGTTTAAAGCGCAAAGTAAAAGCATTAAACTTAATAAGTCAGCGCTAACCAAGGATGACTTAGTTACAGCCGGGACAAATTATTTAAAAGTATTTGATAAATCGGGTAAGCCGTTAAAAGTGAACTGGCATGATACTTTTTTTTCTATTGAGCCAGCTAATGAAATCAAGGCCCATAGTCAGCAGGAATTTACTTTTGAATGGGACTTAACTTTAGTTAATCGCACCCATACTATGCGTCCACGTAGTGGTTATGAACTCTTCGAAAAGGATAAAATGCTCTTAGGGGTTGCCCAGTGGTTTCCTCGAGCAGTGGCTTATACCTCAGCAATTAAGTGGTCATTGACGCCTTTTCTTGGCGAAGCCGAATTTAGCCTTGAATTAGCAGATTATCAGGTAACGCTTAGCCTTCCGAGTGATTATTTAGTGATGGCAACCGGGCAATTACAAAACCCGAAAGCAGTACTATCTACAGCACAATATGAACAATGGCTAAACTTAGCCGAAGAGCCTACTTTTATTACTACAGCCACGGCTGTAACTTATCCTTCGATGAAGCAAAACGACAAGTCAGTTGATAAAATATGGCAATTTAGCGCCAATAATGTCAGAGATTTTAGTTTCGCTACAGGCAATAACTTATTATGGCAGTCGCAAAAACTGGTTATTAAAGGAAAACCTATTCGGCTAAATGTTGTTTTCCCCGATAATGGTCGTTGGTTATGGTCTCATTATGCCTTAGCTGCTACGCGTCATTCTGTGCAGTATTTATCGAATACCCTAGGCGAATTTCCTTTTGAAACCCTGAGCATTATCAACTTATCAGGTATTAGCATGGAATATCCAGGCATTAAATTTGTTGGTTTTCGCGGACCCGATAACAAGATAAATGATAAACAAGCCGACTATTCTCGCACCGAAAAATATGATGTGATTGGCGGCATAATCCATGAAGTTGCTCATAGTTATTTTCCTATGAAGGTAAATACCGACGAGAGATTGCAAGGTTTTTTTGATGAAGGTATAACCAGTTATTTGAGTTACCTTGTTGAACAAGCATGGAATCCTAACTTTCAAAGCTTTTATGGCAAACCCTTTCGCGTTTTTGAGGCAAGCAAAAAAGATAATTATTCACCGCCTTATCAATTCGCCGATGAGGTTAGTAATAAATTAGATAGTCATTATCATGTACCAGCCGTCGCTTTTAATGTGCTTAATCAATCCTTGTTAGATGACAATCAGTTTCATCAAGTGTTAGCTGATTTTAATACTACTTGGCAGGGAAAAAGGGCATATTTTAAAGATTTTACTAATTTTGTCTCCAGTCAAACGGGTAAGGAACTGCAATGGTTTTGGTACCACTGGTTTGAAACCAATAAACATGTCGATTTGGCTATTGATCATATTGAGTTATTGCCAAGCAAGAAAAATAGCCTTTCAGCTATAGCTATCGGTGATGATGACACTAATAATACTGTTTTAGCGCAATTTAAAGTTATTGATCCCACTAAAGCAAAACCATTAGCGACTAGTTTTGAAGGCATAAACCCAGATAAACAAGATCAATATAGTTACACCAGTGATGATAATGAATTGTCATCATTTAACTGGGAAAATTGTCTATTAGACCAAAAGGATAAGCGGTTAGTAGCCAAGCAACATCTTCAAACAGGTATCCGGCTACAGCTAAGTAATTTAGGCGGTATTCCTGCCCCTATTGTTGTTAAAGTTATACTTAACGATGGTACTAGTTTACTAAAAACATGGCCGGAAAAGTTATGGTTACTGCAGTCTAACCCAATAAAATTGGTATGGAATTTTGAAAGAGAAGTGAATATTCGTTGTATTGTGCTTGATGCTGATCGGATGACCGGCGATGTCGACAGAGAGAATAATCTATATATCGTTCAATAAGCCTTATCTATCGGTTTAGTCGATACAATCTAACTTCATTTAACATTTGTCATTTTATAAAATGCACTTGCTTTTAAATTGAAAGCAACATTGACGAGGTATGCATCCCTTACACACGTATGCCTCGTCATTTTAGCAATCACGCGCTCTTCATTAGTTCTCACTACCTTTAAATCTTCCCTGTTATTAACTTACCTTTTGTTTTTTTACCGACCTATCGGTTTTCTCGATATGTACTAACTTTTACCGTTGCTTAGCACTTGTTAAGTTGACTGGGAAGTCTTAAAAAAACACCGAGTATTAGGTGTAAAAATAAAATAACGCGTACTTACAAGGAAATATAACGCGACAACAAGAGAGAAACCTATAATGAAAATAAATAAGTTAATAGCGGTTAGTTCCATATTACTGTCCTCAAGTGCATTTGCTTTATGCCCAACAGGAAGTAGTTTTGATCATGCTTTAGATTTTTGTGCAACCAATGCCAATGTATTTGGCCCCTTTACTAACGACATGGTAGATCGTTGTGTTCAGTGGGGTGGTGGATCTGCGTGTAACACTACATTCGGCTATGAGGTTCAAGGTAATACCATTGATGTATTGCGTTGGTCTAAATCATTCGCTACATCTATCCGAGGTACAGAAAATTGCCCTGTAGGATCGGTTCGTTCACCTAGCTATGGTGGTCATTGTTTTGAATCAGTTTCTAGCGCTGAAAATAATATTTATGGTAATTTTGATACTAACGAAGTCGCTGCTTGTGAAAGCCTAAATGGCGGCACAGCTTGTTATACCAATAGATGGTCAGCAAATTTTTACTTAAGTGTCCAAGAAGCCATGGTAAATCCTCCTACTGAGCCAGATCCCATTCCTGGCGTAACAGTAGAAAATCGATTAGGCGCTTGGTTATGGTATATCGATGAAGCTGGTATGAATATGACACATACTCAACTAGCTAACAAACTAGCCGAACAGGGCGTTAAAAGAATTTTCATTAAGATAGCCGATAATACCGCGAGTTGTTCATTGTTTGCCGATGCATGCTCTTTGCAGACGACTAATATTTATAAAGATATGGGCATAGAGCCCTGGGCTTGGTCTTATAATTACCCAGGAAATTATGCAGCACAAGCTAATGCGCTATATGAGGCTGCGCAATATGGTTACGTGGGGTTTGTTTCTGATGTGGAAGTTGAATTTAATAATACCTCAACAGAACTTCACCAAATGTTTCAGGCGTTTGTCGATGCTAAACAAGATGCCGTAAATGCAGGTTTGACTGATTCAAGTTTTCCTCTCGGTGCTACAACTTGGAGTAATCCAATTGACCAAGGCATGAACGTTGGGATCATAGATCAATATGTAGATTTCCATATGCCGCAAACCTATGTTGAGGTATGGGGTACAAGTTACATGGCGGATCCTAAACGTTGGATTGAAGCTGGAAATGATGACTACCGTGCTTTAGGGGCAACTAAACCAATTTGGCACATAGTATCAACTGAATATAATGTAATTACCGCTGAACAATTAAATAGCTTCATCGATGCGGCAGGGCCAAATACCAGTATCTGGCGCATTCCTGCTGGTGAAGTTACCCAAGCGGTATGGAACGACTGGGATCTAGTTAACTGGCATGATACTTCTTTCGATTCTAATGTCAGCAATCATGGTGACAGCAACGATATGATTCCGTGGAGACTTGAACAAACCACACCAACAGATCCTGAGCCAGAGCCGCAACCTGCAGCCGTACCTTATTGGAATCAAAATAATAATTATTATGTCCCGTCTGGCACCTGTTCAACAACCTCACTAGCGATGGTAACTGATCATTTTGGTTTCACCGATCCTAATAGTAATGGTCGTTCGCCTGATTATTTGTATGAAGAGTTGGGTGGTGTTTTACAAGATGTTGCATCACTTAAATGGGGCTTTGATCAAATGGCACAACGCGCTGGTAGTGCTAAACGTGCAAACAGTACAACAACGGGCACTTTTGCACAGCTACAAGATGCGGTTACCTCTGGTAAATTGGCCATTGTACATGGCTGGTTTACAACACCTGGCCATATCATGGTGGTAACTGGCTATGATGGCACACACTATACTGTTAATGATCCCTACGGTCGTTGGAATGGTGTGAAATGGGGCGGTTATGATACTTCTGTAACGGGTGAGCAACAACGTTATAGCAAAGCAGATTTCGAATATGCTATTAATGATAATGGCGCGGGCAATGATTTATGGCTGCATATTTTTGAATAAGAACTTAAAACGGCTGGTATAACTAATCACTCCATTGGCTTAAGTTAGTAAAGCTGAGTAGTAATATTCGGTTTTTGGTTAATATTTTTATATCTCGATGTTCTTGGATTATAAGAGTAACTAGCTGATATTAAGTTGATACGTTTAGTTTTAGAGGCTTTACTGAAGTTCTTACAAAAGTTTCCCATTTACTTACACTGTTTTTAGGGAAAATTACGGAGACTAGTTAGCATGGGACTACATCCTCCGACACATTTATAAAAGCCCGTTAATTCGAAAGAGTTAACGGGCTTTTTGTTTTTTATTGATAAGTTACAATAGAAATGGGTTTGTAGCGCTTATCCTCTGAGCTGTAGCGCTTATCCTCTGAGCTGTAGCGAGCACATTTATGTGCGATAGAAAAATGCGTGGATTTAGTGCATCCATGCATGTCATCTTCGAAATGGTTAGTATGAATGATTACTTTATGACCTTTGCTCGCTAAAAGAACCAAACCGCTTGCGCGGAAATAGCTAGGCAGCTATCTGCCAGGGGCAAACAGATAACTTTTATGCTCTAATGATTTTATTTTTAAATATTAAAAACATTATTGTGACATTGATAATTGTTTTCCTGATCGTCAGGTGACGAAATATGAATTTGTTGATGTTTACTATCGCCAATTGTATCTTCCAAAGACGCTACAAAGATATCAGCAACTTTACCAATTTTTTCTCCTTGTTTTCCTAAAGCATTAAAATCTTGCTGGTGTATTTTCATGAATGCATGCAGCTTTTCTACAACGTGTTCTTGCTGTTTAAGGTAGTCTTTATCGATATATAAACTTTGCGCTGTTTCTTGAATAGCGAGCTCTGTTAACTCGTCAATTTGTTCTGAATAGCTATCTAGTGAGTCTTGTATCGCAGAAATGGGAGCTTCTAATAAGCTCATTTTTTCTTCTTCGACTTTAAGCGCTAGGTAAGACTCAATTTGTTCATTGGTCATTTTATATTCTTTAATGACCTGACAATCATCGATAATCTGGATTTTATAATCGTTTTGTTGTGTCTCACTTTGAGCAGAAAATACGAAAGTTGTTAATAAACACGTAGTGATAATTGCGGGTGTAAATCTTTTTAATAATGTCATAGTAAAACCCTTTTTTAGTTAGAACAAAACAGTTTGTTTTTTATTTCATATAACTAGTAAGTAGGAGGGCATTAAAAAAAAGTTTGAAACTTTATTTATTTAATTGGGCACTACCACTAGGCCACTACATAAAGACAATGCTTCTTCTTTAAAAGCATTAGTGTAGGTTTTGTATTGTCGTTTTTGATTGATAAAACACCTCAAATAATTAGAAAATTATCCTTCATCAAAGTGTCCTATATCATTAAACCAGCTCACCTTTGAAATACATAAATTTCTAATGAATTTATTAGTCAAATAATCTCTATATTAGTACCGGAACATAAAATTTCTATGTTTGGCATAAAGTATTTTAAGTCTTCACGGTGAATGAAAATATGTGGCTACATATAAAGCAAAGTTGTATCTGTATCATAGAAAGATTACTTTATTAATCCGCAGCCTTTAAGGATTATGTGTGTTAGTGATTTAGCTATTTGGTTGAAATCTCTATTTGATAGCGTTTTTTTACCCATGGCTGCTTTAACTTGAGTGCCAAAATCCGCATAATGTTGGGTAGAGCCCCAAATACAAAACATTAAGTGAAGTGGGTCAATATCATCCATTTTACCTTGATCAATCCAGGTTTGAATAATGTCACTTACTCTGTTGATCCATTCTTTAAAATCAGTGGCAAGGTACTCTTGTAATCTGGGCGCACCGTGTATCATTTCACTAGCAAAAATTTTAGAGGCGTCCGGATTCGTTTTAGCAAATTGTATTTTTACTTTGATATATTCGCTTAGAACTGCATAAGGATCATCATTTGCGATAATAACAGCATCATCCCACAACTCTAATATTCTTGACAGAATATCGCCATAAATTGCTTCTTTATTTTTGTAATAGTAATGCACATTTGTTCTCGGGATATTGGCTCGCTCAGCAATGCTCCTTACTGACGTACCTTCAAAGCCAAATTTAATAAATTCTTTTTCGGCTGCTTTTAAAATAATTTCTTGATTCTTTTTTCTTAATTGACCCGTTTGTAATGCTTTTATCTGACTAAACTTTACTACTTGCACGTTAGACAACTTATTCTCCAGAAAATAATTTTAGCTTATTAAATTTATATAAACAGATCCTAGCATTTTAATGCTTGAATAGAATAAATATTTTGTCTAAACTGTAAAAAACCTGTCACACTTGTCAGGTTTTGTTTGGAGTTATCTATGAGATATATCCATGTAACAAACTAATCAATTGGGAGTTAAGAAAATGTCGACACCACATATAGCTGCGCAACAAGGAGAGTTTGCAGAAACTGTTATCATGCCAGGTGACCCTTTAAGAGCTAAATATATTGCTGAAAACTTTTTAACTAACTTTAAGAAGGTGACAGCCGTTAGAAATATGTTTGGCTACACTGGAGAATATAAAGGGAAACGTGTTTCTGTCATGGGCTCAGGTATGGGAATACCCTCAATTTCCATATATGCACATGAGCTTTACCAAAACTACAATGTCGAAAATATTATTCGAGTAGGTAGCTGCGGTGCTATTCAAGATGATATTAAATTGCAAGATATCATCATTGCTATGGGAGCTAGCACAGACTCAAATGTGAATCGCCAACGTTTTGATAATTTAGATTTTGCGGCCATAGCAGACTATAGCTTGCTAAGTAATGCCGTTGCAGCTGCCGATAAGGCTGGTACGAAAGTAAAAGTAGGTAATATTTTTTCAGCAGACTTGTTTTATGTGCCCAATACTAAAGTTTTTGACACTATTGAAAAGCATGGGGTTTTGGCTGTAGAAATGGAAGCTGCAGGGCTTTATGGTGTGGCAGCTGAATTGGGTAAAAAAGCTTTAACCATTTTAACGGTTAGCGATCATATTAAAACGGGTGAAAAAATGTCAGCGAGCGATCGTGAACTTAAGTTTGGTGAAATGATAAAGCTAACTTTAGAAAGTTTACTTTAAAATCACCCTAATTTGCTCAAGGTGCTTCCCTACTCAGCGTTATGCTTGATGTTCAATAACAAAGCAAATTTTTTTTGGCTTGATGATCTTTAGATATCTCTGCTCCAGCTCTTGTTGCAAGAACTTGTACATCTATGCCGGTATGATCACTTGTGGTCCAATCGGCAATAGTTCTTTTATCAATCATTAATTTAATTTGTTGATAAAGCCCAAAACCATAGGCATCGCCCATGTTGCCGATATTTTACCATCATAATCTAAATCAAGTCCTATATGAGTCCCCGTGTTAACACAGCTGTAATAAAAATACGGATAATCTATTGGTATAGCCCTTGTAAAGAAATATTCAAATCACTTTTAAAGTTTTTCAACATGTTTTAAATACTTTGGCTGAATTTTAAATATAGTCAAATTCGTTCATTAACTGGTTTGTCAGCGCGCACATGTTGGATTAGCTAGGCTACATTCTTAATTTTACTATGGTCATTGTTTTGCAATTGGCTTAGCTCAATACCAACTTTGCCATGTTTAATATAAATAGTGGTATCAATACTGACATTGAAACTAGCGACTTTAATATTGTTTTCCTTACTTGCTTGTATGTTCGTGAAAGGTAATAAAGCTATAGTTCTCACAAGGAGTATTTACCGTTTTAGGCGTTTTCATCTATATCTATACTTTTAATCTGACAAAAACCTGTCAACTATGACGGGTTTTTGTGACTGTGAACATATTGACTTTATGATCAAGGAGATATTGTACTATTTAATATAAAGAGAAAATCATTACGGAAATTAAGTTAAATCAATATGTTGTAACTGCTAAGCTGATATGGAAAATGCATATGCAGTAGCTACGAATGAGTTTGCCTTAACAGTCCTGTAAAGACGAACATTACAAGGGAACGCTATAAAATCTGCGTTTTTAAGTCAAAATAAAAAACAGAAATTGAAAAACTTAGCAAAACTGTATCCTGAATTGCCTGTGTTTAACTATACGCTTTTGACTAGACTGTCTTCTTTGGTATGTGATCTTACAATTACCAGACATATTAACTATTTGATAAATATGTTTATATTTTATATACGATTCTCCGTTTATTATTTTTGACTCCTTTTTAAGCTAGCATATTCTGAAAAGGTATCTATTTTAATGACGATAAAACAAACAATTTTATTGAGTTTATTTTTTAAGGTGTTAAATTGTGAATTAAACTTGTCATATGTGACAGGTTTTTATCAAGAGTTGTTAAAAAGTAAAATAAAAATTCGATACATGAGGGTAATTAATAATGAAAATCAGTAAACTTGCTACCGCCATTATTACGGCATCATCTTTGTTCATACAAACACCTATTTTAGCATCTGAAACATCATCAGCAATACGCGGGGAAGTGCTTGATGCTTCAGGTATTGCGCTTGCTAATATTAGCGTTCAAGTTGTGCATCAACCTACAGGAAAAGTCAAAAATATCACTACAAACGATAGTGGTGCTTTTAATTTAAGAGGTTTACCTGTGGGTGGCCCTTATATTGTTCGGATATCTGGAGGTACAGAACTTAAATTCAATAATGTGAAGGAGCTTTATTTAAAGTTAGGTGAAGCATCAAAAGTGAGCCTGACCTCTGTACCACAAGAAAACGTTGAGCGCATAACGGTCACTGGGCAGTTAGCGATGGCAGGTACTTATAAAAAAGGTCCTAGTGAAGAGTTTAACTCAAAAGATATTGAAAATAGTGTAGCTATTAGTCGTGATCTAAAGTCTGTGCTACAACGCGATTCAAGGATGATGGTTGATGTCACGGCCGACGGTGGTCCGGCACTTTCTATAGCCGGTGGTAATGTTCGTGGTAATAGCCTGACTATTGATGGTGTTAAGCAAAATGATGATTTTGGCTTGAATAAAAATGGTTACCCTGGACGACGCACCCCAATTTCTTTAGATGCTATAGAACAAATGGTAGTTAATGTTGCTCCTTTTGAAGTTACCTATGGTGACTTTCAAGGCGGCAGTATAAATATAGTGACTAAATCGGGTACTAATGAATTTCATGGTAGTGCTTTTTACTTTCGAGCTGATGACAGTCTTGCGGGTGACAAAAGTGAAGGTGGCAGTCTAAACATTGGTGAGTTTTCAGAAGATTCGTACGGCTTTACTTTAGGTGGGCCAATTATCCAAGACAAGCTATTCTTTTTTGCCGCTTATGAAAAATTTGACTCCACTAAGCCTTACCAATTTACTTTAGATAATGAAAATGGCATAGCTGAGCCAAATGAAAAAGTAGGGGTTACTCAAGGCGACTTTGATCGCATTGCAGAAATATCTCAACGGGTTTGGGATTATGATATTGGCGGATATGATACTTTATCAGACGAAAAAGATGAAAAGTTGTTATTGAAGTTTGATTGGTACATTAATGATGAGCACCGTGCATCTTTTACTTATCAAGATAACGAAGGTAATACAGTACGTGATTTCTGGGCTGAAACGTTCCCAAGCGCCAATTGGGCAACAGCAGAGTCTAATCGCTACAACATGAACGAAACATTAACCGCTTATAGCTTACAAGTGTTTTCTGATTGGACCGATGATTTATCAACAGAGTTTAAATTTGCTCGTAAAGAAGTCAATACCGAGCAAATCCCCATTTTTGGTAACAATTTTGCTCAGTTTTTGATTGGCACACCTAACGGCGGTCAGTTATATATTGGCCCAGATCAATTTAGACATGCCAACGCATTATCTAATGATAGAGACATGATTAAATTTAAAGCAGACTATTACTTATCTGATGAACATTTAATTACTATGGGGATTGAACATGAGCAACTTTCAATTGTAAATACATTTGTATTTGGCTCATTGGGAATGACACAATTTGCTAGTATTGAAGATTTTGAAAACAATCTAGGTTTTCATGTATTTCAAAACGCGCTCAGTGGTGATACGAGCGATGCCATAGATTCATTTGAATACAATACTACAACTGTTTATGCACAAGACGAGTGGTCGGTAACTGATGATGTTACTTTAACTGCTGGTGTTCGTTATACCAAGTATTCTAACGATGATAAACCAGTATTAAATAATAACTTTGTTGGTCGACATGGATATAGTAACCAAAACAATTTTGATGGATTAGACTTACTCGAACCTCGTTTGGGTGTTAATTGGACCTATGACGACGAAACGGTTATTCGTGCAGGTTTTGGCTTGTTTGGCGGTGGTGCACCTAACGTTTGGCTTTCAAATTCTTATGGTAATGATGGTGTACGTAAAACTTTCGCCGGTTGTTTTGGCGGCTGTTTTAATGGCAAAAATACACCTCAAGAGGTCTTAGACTTTTTAGCTGTCGGTGGTTTTAGTGGTGGCAATAGTGATACCAACAGCATTGCTCCTGATTTTGAAATCCCAAGTCAATGGAAGTTAAATTTTGCTATTGAACGTCAACAAGACCTAGGATTTTTAGGAGAAGACTGGTTATTGAGTGCTGATGTTATATTTAGTCAAGTTAAAAACTCTTCACGATATGAAGAATTAAACATGAAACAAGTAGGGCAGGCACCGGATGGTCGTCCTATTTATGACTCACCAGCCCCGTTTGATTTAAGCCTTGAGAGTACTGATAAAGGTAAGGGACAAGTATGGACTTTTGCCGCGAGCAATAATTTTGAAACGGACATGGGGAATTTTGATTTTTATCTGAGTTATACCTACCAAAATATTACAGAAGTTAACCCAGGTAATGCTTTTGTGGCTTTTGAGGGATATTCAATGCCAGCTAATTCAGATTTTCAATCTGACAGCGTATTTAACTCTGAATTTGAAATTGAGAGTCGCCTAACTTCAACGCTAACGTGGACCAATGAACTGTTTGGAAATAATCTATCAGTGGTATCTCTGGCTTATACTGGTCGTGATGGTCGTCACTTTAGCCATACTATGAGAACAGATGTCCCAACATTTGGCGGATTTGTAGATTTTGCCTCTTGGGTTGGTTATAACTCACAATCTTTATATGTACCAACAGGTGATAATGATCCATTAGTTACTTATGCCGACGGCTTTGATAGTGCAGGATTTTCAGCTTATATTAATGGCGAAAGCTGTTTAACGCCTGGAACAATCTCACCTCGTCATAGCTGTACTAGTAGCTGGATTAATCGTTTAGATCTACACATAATGCAAGAGATTAAGGTCTTTGGTGATCAAACCTTAGAAATTAGTTTCGATATTGAAAATTTAGGTAATTTAATTAATAACGATTGGGGCAGAGCTGAGTCTTATAACCAACCATTTAATGCACCTGTAGTTGATGTATCAATTAATGATGCAGGTCAGTATGTTTATGATAATTTCACAAAGCCTACACAGACTGTTGCAAAAATTCCATCAGTTTGGAAAGCACAATTAGGCTTACGTTATCGTTTTTAATTGGTTAACGATGTTCTTTGTTACTCAAATATAAACAAGGTATGGAAGATTTTTTGTTAGAGCTGCAGCATACGAATTAATGTCTGTTTTGCAGCGGCTCTAATAAAGATCTTCCTTTTATATATAAATGCTTAAATCGAGATCACTGAAAGTTATTGCTGCTTTCTTATTGAATGCATGTCTGACATTGTCATTATATGCGAAAACTACTGTTCTAATTGATGATGATGATTGGCCTCCTTTTTTTATGCCCAAAAATAGTGAAATGAAGGGGATAGGTAAAGAACTGCTTAATTTGTGTATTAATCAGCAAGAATACATTTTAAATTTCAAAGTAATCCCAATTAAACGAACTCATAAATACATGGAAGTAGGTATCATTGATGTCAATGTGCTTTCTTTTAAAGAAGCACGAACAAAATTTGTTATTTATGGCAAAGAACCTTTATTTAGTACTGAATATGGTTTTGCTGTTAAGGCCGATAGTCATATCGATATACATTCATTAGACGATTTGACACCATATATTCTCGGAGACTTATCAGGCTTATCTTATACGTTAGAATATAATGATATACTCGCCAAAAAGCGTAGCAATAAACAAGTTTCTACTGGGTACAGTTTAGACAGCATGTTTGATCAAATGTTAGCCTCAACTCCGCGCTTTGATATTATGGCAAATGCCAAATCTACCATAAGTTGGCGAGCTAAAAGTCTTGGAGTAAGTGATAAAGTTAAAATCTTAGACTTTAACTTATCAAGCAAAAAATACTTTGTTACTGTGTCCAAAAAGTCTCAAAATATAAAAAATGCTCAAGTGTTTTTATCTAACATAGATTCATGTTTAAGAGAATTGAAGAAAAATGGGCTTTATCAAGAAATCATGTTGCGCTATGGCTTAGATTTTCATCTAACGAATTCATAAAACTCAAATCGTTATAATTACTTTTTAATTTAGTGTGAAGGTAGATTTTGAAAAAAGTTAAATGTCTTCTATTTTTGAGCTACTTTTTGAACGAGCTAGCGTTCGCTAATACGGAAAAGTTGTTTATTGTTAATTTTCCAGGCTCGCCCCCTTACCTATATTTAAATGAAGACAATGATAGCTATGTTGGCGTTATTCCTGATGTTTTAGAAGGAGTAATAAAGTCAGGGCAATTAGATGTCAAATATATAACAAACAGTCGAAAACGCAGCGAAGAGTCGCTATATCAAGGCAAAGCCGATTTGATGATGTTAAGCAAGAGTTGGCTAAGAAGACCTGACAAGCTAATTGCTACCATTGCGTTGCACCATCATCGTAGTTTTTTATATCAATTGAATGATTTTAATCATAATTTTACATTAGATGATATTGTTGATAATAATCTCATCTGTACCCGTAAAGGCTTTTATTATCCATCGTTAGAGCCTTATTTTAACAGCAATAAACTGATTCGAGTGGAAGCGTTAGATCAACTATCTATGATCAAAATGGTGTTCAAGAACCGTTGTGATTATACGATTCTAAACGAGTTTAATTATGAAAACTAAATAAATTCATCTTTCTTTGAAGGGCAAACATTGATTCGCTCACATTCGCCGATGAGTATTGTACCTTTAAGTATTATTTTGAGACCTGAATTGACCAGAGAAAGAGAGTTATTAGATATTCATATTGAGAAATTAATTAGCTCTGGCGAATTTAAACGTATTTTGACTAGACATATTAAACATTAATAAGCAAAAATGTTCGACGTAAACTCGCTTTGAACTAGACGCTGTGATGCAATGGTTTTTATGTGGTTAATCATTAGTTAATACCCTTAACCATCACGTTAATGGACGCATTAACGTGATGGTTATATTCTTAGTCTTATTTTGAGCTGGTTGCCAGCGGTAATGCCTCACCGCTAATGCTACTTTTAGCTTGTTTGATGGTAAATATATAATACAAAATAGCACCTGAAATTGAGCCGGTGAACCAACCGTATTGATAAAACCAACTTAAGTAACCGCTGCTTAAAGCAAAGAGGGTGATTACAACCGGAATGCTAAAGGCTAAAATCCCCGATGTATTTATACCAGCATAAGCGCCATCTTTTTTGTACAGTTCTGTCAATTCAAGCGTTTGTTTTTTAATGATAAAGTAGTCAACCACCATAATCCCTGCAATTGGACCAAGTAAGCTGGAATAACCTAACAACCAACCAGTATACATAGCTTCAACACTTACATCAGAGTCAATAACATTCAATTTTTTCAATAACTCCCATGACATCAACAAGATACCAATTAGGCCTGTTAAAAGAACACCTTTGGTTTGGTTGATTTTCTTTGGCGCAATATTTTGAAAGTCATTAGTAGGTGATACAATATTTGCTGCCGTGTTGGTGGAAAGAGTGGCAATTATAATCATTACCATAGCAATAACTACCCATATTGGACTTTCAATTTTTCCAATAAGGTTAATTGGATCTGAAATTGTTTCACCAACTAAAGTGGTTGAAGCAGCGGTTAACACAACCCCTAATGAAGCAAAAAAGAACATAGTTAATGGTAAACCTATAACCTGCCCAATAATTTGATCTTTCTGTGATTTCACATAACGGCTAAAGTCAGGAATATTTAATGACAAGGTAGCCCAATAACCTACCATAGCGGTTAAGCCACCAAAAAAGTACTCCCAAAATGAAGCATCTTCAGGTCTATTGGCGGGTCTTGCAATTAACTCTGTAATTGAAATTTGAGGGTAGGCCCAAAGCATTAAGCCTACGCCAACAGTAAGCAATAAAGGAGCGGCAATGGTTTCCAATATCTTAATTGACTCGTTACCTTTTATAACGATGAAAAGATTAATGACAAGGAAAATAAAGAAGCCTATCACTTCGCCAGTTCCTGCTAAACTTTCCCAACCGGGTACTAAATTCGACAATAATATATGAATGGCGATACCACCAAACAGTGTTTGTATACCAAACCAACCACAAGCGACTATAGCTCTAATTATACAGGGAATGTTAGAGCCTAATATACCGAAGGAAGATCGTAATAAAACGGGAAATGGAATGCCATATTTTGTGCCAGCAAAGGCATTTAAAGTAAGTGGGATAAGTACGATTATATTTGCCAGTAAAATAGTTACTAGGGCTTCGAGAACACTTAAACCGAAGTAACTTGTTAATACGCCCCCTAAAGTGTATGTAGGCACACATATTGCCATACCTACCCATAAAGCAGCTACATTCCACTTTGTCCACGTCCTGTCATTAATTTTTGTCGGGGCTATGTCATCATTGTAATAAGGACTTTCACTAATATCTTCAGCAACGTTCAACTCATAGAACTCACCGACTTGCACATTAGTTGATTTATTTTGTTCCATTATTTTCTCGCTTATTATTATCTTTTTTAATCACTAAAGAACTTTTATGTTTTATTTTTAACCGATTTTTCAATCTCTACCCTAGCTTGTTGACAAATTATCTTCAAGTTATTTTACCACTTGGTAAAATTTACAACCAAAAGGTCAAAAAATATTGATAACTGACCTTTTTAAAGATAATGTTGAGTGAAAGTGCGTAATAAACGCTAATAATATTTTTAACACTGAAAGTTTTCATTTAAGGAAGTTACTTATGTCTATTGTGATTCGTGGCGGTACGGTTGTGAATGCCGATACTAGTTTTAAAGCAGATGTATATTGTCATGATGGCCTCATCAAAAGCATAGGTGTTGATATTGAAGTGCCTTTGGGAACAGAAGTTGTTGATGCAAGCGGGCAATATGTTATGCCGGGGGGTATAGACCCACACACTCACATGCAATTGCCCTTTATGGGCACAGTTTCAACTGAAGATTTTTATACAGGGACCGCAGCAGGTCTTGCTGGAGGAACAACCAGCATCATAGATTTTGTTATACCATCGCCGCAACAACCATTAATGGATGCATATCATCAGTGGCAAGGGTGGGCGAAAAAATCGGCTGCCGATTATTCGTTCCATGTGGCAGTAACTTGGTGGGATGAGTCAGTCAAGCGTGATATGGGAGAATTGGTAACCAAGCATGGTATCAATAGCTTTAAGCATTTTATGGCCTATAAAAACGCCATTATGGCTGATGACGAAATATTAGTTAATAGTTTTCGTCGCTGTATAGAACTAGGAGCAATACCTACCGTTCATGCGGAAAATGGCGAACTCGTTTTTCAATTGCAACAACAAATGCTTGCTCAAGGGATTACAGGGCCAGAAGGGCACCCACTATCTCGTCCACCGGCAGTGGAAGGTGAAGCAACTAATCGTGCAATTCAAATTGCACAAGTGCTGAATGTACCAATTTATGTTGTCCATGTATCTTGCAAGGACGCATTAGATGCAATTACCAAAGCAAGGAATGAAGGTCAGCGCGTTTATGGCGAATGTTTAGCGGGTCATTTGCTTATCGATGATAGTGTTTATCGTAATAGTGATTTTGAATTTGCCGCGGCACATGTAATGAGTCCTCCCTTTAGAGAATCAAAACATCAAGATGCCCTTTGGCAAGGACTGCAAAGCGGCAATTTGCAAACTACGGCAACGGATCATTGCTGTTTTTGTAATGAACAAAAAGCTGTTGGCAAAGATGATTTTAGCCTGATCCCAAATGGAACAGCAGGAATTGAAGACCGAATGGCCGTTTTATGGGATGCCGGTGTTAATAGTGGTCGGTTAACCATGAATGAATTTGTCGCAGCAACCTCAACAAATGCGGCACAAATATTCAATATCTACCCTCGTAAAGGGGCAATATCTGTTGGGGCAGATGCTGATATAGTTGTTTGGGATCCTGAGGGTAGTAGAACCATATCGGCCAAAACACACCATCACAATATTGACTTTAATATTTTTGAAGGCCGAACCGTTAAAGGCGTTCCATCCCATACCTTAAGTGGCGGAAAGTTGGTATGGGTAGATGGCGATTTACGGGCAGAAATGGGCGCAGGAAAATACGTCAAACGTCCAGCGTTTAGCCAAGCATTTAATGCCACGAAAACCTATGCAGATTTTCATAAGCCTGCAGCAGTGAAGCGTTAATTTTCATTTTTTTCTTTGAAACAGTGGCTTAGTTTTATGCTTATTCACTGTTTATTTCATTTCATTAGTTATTTAGCCTAGCGACCTAATATTTAATCTTTATAAATTACAGGTCCTTACCTTTAAGGTTTTTGTTTTGGCATTATTTTGACCGTATGGTCAAAATAATGCTGGTACATCTATTTAAAAGTTGATAATCTGAAGTTGACCATATGGTCAAATTAATAATCAATAATAAAGTAGTGAAAAATTATGGCGTTTTTATCGGCAGAAAGAGCAAAGTTATTAGTTGAAATAAGTGATGAACAATTGTCTAACATTATGGCCGATGCAGCCCTTAAGAGAGACCAGCATTGGGGTAAGGTTATGACATATTCCCGTAAAGTATTTATTCCTTTGACTAACTATTGTCGTGATGAGTGCAAATATTGCACTTTCGTTAAGCGTCCAGGCGATGTAAATGCCAATATCATGACACCGAATCAAGTGTTGGAAGTAGCTGAAAAGGGCCAGCAACTTGGCTGTAAAGAAGCCCTCTTTAGTTTAGGAGAAAAACCGGAGCTCCGATATAAAGAGGTGCGACACGCATTAAGAAACCTTGGTTACGAAACGTTAATTGATTATGTTATTGCCATGTGCAAATTAGTAATAACAAAAACTACTTTAATACCACATGTTAATGCGGGTAATTTAACGGATGAAGAATTTAAAAAATTAAAAAAAGTCAGTGCTAGCATGGGCATTATGCTTGAATCAACTAGCGAGGCGTTACTAGAAAAAGGTGCTGCACATTTTGCATGCCCTGATAAAGTACCTGCTCTGCGTCTTAGTACTATCGAGAGAGCAGGCCAACAAAAAATTCCATTTACTACCGGTATTCTTATTGGTATTGGCGAAAGTTGGCAAGACAGAGTTGATAGTTTAGCTAAAATCAATCAACTACATCAACGTTATGGTCATATCCAAGAAGTCATTGTACAAAATTTTTGTGCTAAGCCTGATACTGAAATGGCTGAGTTCACAGAGCCTAGTTTACATGACATGTTAAAAACTTTGGCCGTTGCTCGTTTGATGTTAGCGCCAAATATTAGTTTGCAGGCTCCTCCAAATCTTCAAGAGAATTTTCAACATTATATTGCCGCGGGTATTAATGATTGGGGTGGAATTTCACCACTAACTCGGGATTTTATTAATCCTGATAATGCTTGGCCACAACTGATGTCCCTAGCAACAACCTGTCAGCAAGAAGGTTTTAAATTACAGGAACGTTTAACGGTTTATCCTGAATATTTAACATCTAAAAGATCTTTTCTTAATGAAGAGGTTAATAAAAACCTTATTTGCATGATGGCTAGCAACGGACTTGCTCGTCATCAAGTGGCACTAGGAGAGCAGTAATGAATAGTCGAGATAAATTAGTGACAATGACCAATAATATTCATGAAAGTGACTTCAAATTAGGTGAAATTAATTCAAATATTGCCAGTATTCTTGATAAGTCGCTAGCCAATATTGAAATTTCTGTTGATGAAGCAATTACACTGTTTTCCTGTCATGGCGCTGAGCTAGATGAAGTGGTTAGGGTTGCTGATGAGTTAAGACATAGGGCTGTCGGCGATAAGGTTAGTTTTGTCATCACCCGAAATATAAATTTTACCAATGTTTGTAATATGGGGTGTAAATTTTGTGGCTTTGCCCGTAATAAAAATGACATAGATGCTGAGTTGTTACCTATCGCTGAGTTAGTCAACCGAGCTCAAGAAGCTTGGGACCGCGGTGCAACTGAAATATGTATTCAAGGTGGATTGCATCCTGATATCAAAGGAGATCATTATCGCAATATTATTTTAGCGATTAAGAAGCAATTACCTGATTTGCATATTCATGCTTTTTCTCCGTTTGAAATTTGGTACGGCGCGATGAAAAGCAGAAAAAGCTATAAAACATTCATTCAAGAGTTAATAGACGCGGGGCTTGGTTCTATGCCAGGCACGGCTGCGGAAATTCTAGATGTAGAGATTAGAAAACAACTGACAAAAAACAAATTAAGTACCAAGCAATGGATCGAAATCATAAAGACAGCCCACCAGTTAGGATTACCAACCACGGCAACCATAATGTATGGTCATATTGATCAGCCAAAGCATTGGGCTGAACATTTAAATACTATTCGTAATATTCAAAAAGAAACGGGAGGCTTTACTGAGTTTGTACCACTAGGCTTTGTTCATTATGAGTCACCACTCTTTGTTAATCGTACTGACAATAACGTTCGTCCAGGCCCAACGGCCGATGAAAACTTAAAAATGCATGCGATTTCGAGAATTATGTTAAATGGTTGGATTGATAACATTCAAGCCTCTTGGGTTAAATTAGGTCCTGAATATGCGAAAAAAATGCTTGATGCTGGTGTTAATGATTTAGGAGGGACCTTGATGAATGAAAGCATTACCCGAGCATCAGGGGGAAAGCATGGTCAAGAAATATCACCTGAAAAAATGGTAGAAATGATCGGTGATATAAATCGAGCAGCAGTACAGCGTAATACCCTCTACGCACCATTGAAAAACTATCCTAAGCCCTTAGCAGCAATTGAGTTTAAATATATATTACAAGAAGCTGAATCCTCTAGCGTTATGTCTCCAGAAAAAATTGCGCTTGGAGCCATGTTATGAGTGCTATTCACCCTAAAGTGACCTTGTTGTGTGGTGGTGTAGGTGGCACTAAATTAGCGGAAGGTTTTTATCATAGTGAATTTCGCTCAGGACTAAAAGTTATTGGCAATGTGGCAGATGATCAAGAGTTCCATGGCCTTTGGGTTTCTCCAGATATCGATACTTTAACTTACACACTCGCTGAAGTTATTGATAAGAGTCAAGGGTGGGGTAGAGCAAGTGATAGTAATCAAACGTTAATGGCACTAAATCAACTCGGTGTTGATACTTGGATGTTTCTTGGTGATAAGGATTTTGCTACGCACATTTTTCGTACTGAGTTAAAAAGAAAAGGCATATCAGCCTCTGAAATAGCCCATAGAATAGCAAAGCAACTAGGCGTAACAACGCCAATACTGCTGCCGACTAACGATATTATTCAAACTCAAGTCAAAAGCGAAGATACTTGGCTAAGCTTCCAAGATTATTTTGTTAAAAATCAATGTAAAAAAACTATTCAAGAGATAAAAATTAACGGACTTGCAGAGGCTAAAGCGACTAACGAAGCTATTCAAGCCATAGAGGAAGCCGACTTAGTTGTTATTGCGCCTAGTAATCCAGTGGTCAGTATTGCACCAATTATTAATATTTTAGGCATTCAGCAAGCATTAAAAAATACCTTGGCGCCAATTGTTGCCGTTTCACCATTTTTTTCAGGCACAACCGTTAAAGGCCCTGCGGAACAAATGATGAAAGCTCAGGGCTATGCCCATGGAAATGCTGGTATTGCAGAGTTTTATCAAGGGGTGATTGATATATTGATTGTTGATCAACAAGATAAACTAGATTGCCAGCATTTAAGCTCTTCGTCATTACAGCTTAGAGCAGAGTCAACCATGATGAACAACCGTCAGGATAAAATCAATTTAGCACGAGCTTTAATTGGCAAACATAATGTTAAGCATCGGTCTACGGCGGAGATGTCATGATTAATATTGTTATTCCAATGAAAGACCCATTAACGAGTAAGCAGCGGCTAAGTTCAATATTTGATCAAAAAGAACGTCATGATTTTGCCTTAGCATTGTTTCAAAGAACCTTAGTGTTTTTTCAAAAAAACTTTACCAAGCATCATGTTTTAGTCGTGACTAACAGTCAAAAAATATCTTTGTTGAGTAAGCGTTTTGGTGCCAGTGTTTTGTTAGAAAATAAAACAGGGCTATCTCATGCAATAAATGTTGCAGCACAGTGGAGTGTACAACAAAACTTCACTAGTCAATTAGTTATTCCCGCTGATATTGCTCAACTAGATGCAAATGAACTTAAGCTGCTATTACAACAAGATATTACACAACCTTCAGTTATTATCTGTCCTTCTCAAGACAATGGTACCAATGCTTTATTAACTTCACCACCAGATATTATTGAATTTTGCTATGGCCGCAATTCTGCAAAAGCTCATCAGCAGCAAGCGTATGACAAAGCGGTGCAATGTCGACAACTGTTGCTGGATAAACTGTCTGTAGATATTGATTTTCCCGTTGATTTACAATCAGTTATTACTACATCACAAATTTCCAACATATTAAAGAAGATTGCCTGATGAATGACACTGTAACTATATCCTGCATTTCAGGAATACCCGATATAAAACCTGGACATGACTTGGCTGAAATATTAATAAATTGCCTGAGAAAAACCGGGCTAAAAGACGGTGATATTGTTGTTATTGCTCATAAGGTTGTTTCTAAAGCCGAAGGGAGAATTGTTCGTTTACAAGATGTTTCACCTAACGATGAGGCAATACTATTAGCTAAAAAGGTTAAAAAAGATCCACGTAAAGTTGCTGTTATTTTAGGTGAAAGTAAACAAGTAATGAAAACCAGAGTTTTGCCAGGCAAAGACGAAGGTTTGATTATTACCGAACATAAATTGGGTTTTATTTGTGCGAATGCCGCAGTTGATGAATCGAATACTGATGAAGCGGGCACGGTTATTTTATTGCCTGAAGATCCTGATGCTAGTGCTCGGCAAATACGCCAACGGCTTGAACAAGCATTTAATTGCCGGGTGGGGGTGGTTATTACCGATACTTTTGGCCGTCCGTGGCGGTTAGGTCTAGTGAATGTAGCTGTGGGACTAGCCGGTGTGCCAGCACAAATGAGTTTTATAGGAGAAAAAGATGCCTATGGCCGAGAGTTATCAGTAACTGTATCAGCACTAGCAGATGAATTGGCTGCGGCCTCAGGTTTATTAATGAGTAAAAATGGTAAACGACCAGCACTTGTCTTTCATGGTGTTGACTGGCAAGTAGAAGAAAGTTCTGCATTAGATTTATTACGACCAAAACAAGAGGATCTCTTTAGATGACGGATATAAAAATAGCCATTATTGGTGGCACAGGACCACAAGGTAAAGGTTTAGCACTTCGCTTTGCTTTACAAGGTGTAGCAGTTGTTCTTGGCTCGAGAGAAGCCGGGCGTGCACAGGAAATTGCCGACGAGCTTAATAGCCAATTAGATCTATGTACGGGTATGAATGGTTTTAGCCAAATTACAGGAATGGATAACGATGCAGCGGTTAATGCGGCTAGTGAAGTTGTCATATTGGCGGTACCTTATAGTGGCCATGACGCTACATTGGCCGCTATTTCTCCTCTATTAACCAATAAAATATTGGTTGATATTGTGGTGCCGTTAGCACAAGGAAACCCAAAAGCGGTGGATATGCCTAAAGAAGGCTCTGCCACCGAAGCTGCCCAAGCATTACTTGGCGATGATATTTGTGTTGTTGGTGCGCTACATAATGTTTCAGCTCACACCTTAAATGCCATTGAAAAGCCGATTAATTGTGACATTTTAGTTTGCGGAAATGATTTGGCTGCTAAAAAGAAAGTTATTGAATTAATTAAACTCTTAGGTGTTGAAGCCTATAATGTTGGGCCTGCCTATAGTGCTCGTTGTGTCGAAGCAATTACCCCCATGCTCATCCGTTTAAATATTTCCAAAGCAGTGCCATTTAGTCATGCTGGCATCAAAATTTGGTCACCCACAAATGCCGATAAATAGCATAGTTAACATAAACAATCATTGATTGAACAATAATTACAATAGGAGAATAAAATGAAATTTGGTATTACTTTTAAAGGCTTTGTTAGCCCGGATAGAGCACGTAGTCTAGTTAAACAAGCCGAAGCTGCTGGCTTTACTCATTGCTGGTTTTATGACTCTCACGTTTTATGGCGTGAATGTTACCCCGCAATAGCAATGTGTATGGAGCACACCTCGAAAATGAGTTTTGGTCCTTGTGTAACAAACCCAAACTCTAGAGATTGGTCAGTCGCGGCAAGTTTATTTGCCAGTTTAGCGCTACAAAGCAATGGTCGCTTTCATGTTGGCTTAGGTCGTGGTGACAGTGCCATGCGTGTTATGGGTAAAAAGCCCGCAAATTTAGCACGTGTTGCAGAATTTACTACCAAAGTTAAAGCCATGGTACGTGGTGAAGAAGTTCAATACGGTGAAAGCCCTGAGGCTGTTAAGTTTCCATGGGCAAATGGTTATGAGTTACCCATATATATTGGTGCTTATGGTCCAAAAGCACTTAAAACAGCGGGTGAATGTGGCGATGGTGTGGTCTTACAAATAGCAGAACCACAATTAGTTAAATGGTTCGCTGAGCAAGCAATTTCAGCTGGCGAAGCAGCAGGCCGTGACATGTCAAATTACGAAATTATCGCTTCAGCACCCGCTTATGTTGGTGATATGGATTACTGTATTGAACAAACTAAATGGTTCCCTGCGATGGTTGGTAATCATGTTGCAGATATTGTGGAAAAATATGGTGCTGAATCAGATTTTGTACCGAAGAGCTTAACTTCTTATATCGAAAAACGTCGTGGTTATGATTATTCAAAACATGGCCAAAGCGATAATCCTTACTTGGATTTTATTACTAATGATGTAGTGGAAAGTTTTAGTGTATTGGGTAATGTAGATCAACACATTGCCAAATTAAAAGAACTAGAAGAGGTTGGCACCACGCAATTTAATATTTATTTAGATAGTGGTGACGAAGAACTGATTATTGATGAATACGGTAAGCATATTATTCCACTTTTTACTAAGTAAATCGTAATAATAGACGATGACTAACAGCAATGTTACTCATCGTTTTTTTCATTTTGCAAAATAGAGAATAAAGATGACAGCAACAAAAATTAATGGTGAAAGGTTGTGGCAAAGCCTGATGGATATGGCACTTATCGGGGCAACTGAGAAGGGTGGCGTTTGCCGTTTAGCGCTAACTGATTTAGATAAAGAGGCCAGAGATCTTTTTGTTACTTGGTGTGAAGAGCAAAATTGCACCATTAAAATCGATAAAATGGGGAATATATTTGCTCGCCGTGCTGGTCAAGATGACAGTTTGCCAGCTGTTGTTATGGGCAGTCATTTAGATACACAACCTACAGGTGGTAAGTTTGATGGAATCTATGGGGTATTATCTGGCTTAGAAGTTATAAGAAGTCTTAATGATCATAACATTGAAACCTTGCATCCAGTCGAAGCTTCAGTTTGGACCAATGAGGAAGGCTCTCGATTCCCTCCTGCAATGGTGGCTTCAGGTGTTTTTTCTGGTGTATTTGATCTTGATTATGGTTTAAGTCGAGCAGATTTAAACGGTTTAACGATGGGGCAAGAACTTGAGCGTATTGGATATAATGGTGAACATCAAGTCGGCGGCCGAGAGGTCAAAGCTTTTTTTGAGGCACATATTGAACAAGGTCCTATATTAGAGGATGAAGGAAAAACTATTGGTGTAGTGACTGGTGCACAGGGGCAGCGCTGGTATGAAGTGAAATTGACAGGCGTAGAGTCTCACGCCGGCCCAACGCCGATGCACATCCGAAAAGATGCTTTAGTGGGGGCAGCAAAGATAATCGACCTTGTGAATCAAATTGGTACAGAAAATAAACCATATGCTTGTGCAACCGTTGGATTACTCAATGTTTTTCCAAATTCACGTAATGTTATTCCTGGCGAAGTATTTTTCACGATTGATTTTCGTCACCCGAACAACCAAGTATTACGAAATATGGGTTTAAAATTACAAGAGCTTTGTAAAAGAATTACTGATGATCTCGGTTTAGTGATGGAGTTTGAAGAAATTTGGTATTCACCAGCAATTAAATTTGATCAGTCTTGTGTTGACTCAATAAGAGCTGCTGCTGCCAGCTCTGGTTATAGTTACCAAGACATCATTAGTGGTGCAGGACATGATGCTTGTTATATCTCAAGGGTTGCGCCAACGGCGATGGTGTTTGTGCCATGTGAAAATGGTATTAGCCATAATGAAGCAGAAAATGCGGCGCCAGAAGACATAGCAGCAGGTTGTGATATATTATTTCAAGCAGTGTTGACTCAAGCCCAAGCGGTATAAACTATTAAAACCAAGGTGCAGTAAAGCGTCTAAAAGATTGATGCTTTACTGACTTATACCTAAACCCTTTATAACCACCTTAGAAATAAATTCTGCCGCATTGTCAAAATCACATTGCTCTAATTTATCTTTCTTAAGCGCTAATTGAATTTGTACAGAAAAATCAGCATAGGTTTGGGTACTGGCCCAAATCATAAAAAATAGGTGATAAGGGTCAATCGCATCCATTTTCCCTTCATTAATCCATGTGTTAATTAACTTAACATCTTCTTCTAGTGTTGTACTAAAGCGTTCTTGCAAATAATCTCCAATGTTGGTAGCGCCATTGATTATTTCATTTGCAAAGACTTTTGATGCATTAGGATGCTTTTGCGACAACTCAAGTTTGTCAATAATGTAATTCTTAATTTTAGTCGCAGGATCTGAACCTACTTGATTAAATAAGGTCAATTTTTCCAACCATATGTCGATAATGTTTTTCAACACGTTGAGGTAAAGTGATTCTTTGGTTGGAAAATAATAAAGTAAATTAGTTTTAGATATATTGACTGCTTTCGCTATTTGGCTAAGTTTTGCTCCAGCATAACCGTATTGAGCGAAAATTATTTCAGCTTCAGATAAAATCGTTTTTTCATGCGCTGCTCTTATGCGAGTTTGAGGTTTGCTTGATACTATTTTTTTCTTTTCTTCGCTCATCTATTCTATAGCCATGAATTTAAAAGTTGTAATTACTTCAATATTTTAAGGCATTTGAAAGTAAAATAAAACAGAATTAATTAGGGCTTAAAGCATCTTGTTAATCTTGTGCACTTGCAGTAAACAATCTAAGAATTTAGCCACCATTCTTGATGGTTTAGGTGACTGTTTATATATGGCTGAAAACTCACAGTTATAAGAATAATCTTTATGTAATAATTCGAATAATAAACCTTTATCTACAAAATATTTAGCATAGTGGCTAGGTAAAAAGCCAATATAACTACCAGACAACAACAAGGTAACGACTGCTTCTTGATCGTAAACGGTTGCATGTCGTTGCAATTTTAACTGGCCACCAACGTGCATATTTGGAGAGTGGTAGCCTAACCCAGCATACTTATAATCAGATATTTTTTCATTTGCTAAGTTATCAAGTGAAGTGCCAAACAGTGGGTGACTTGCGCCGCAATATAAATGCATGCTTTCCTTAAATAGTCGGTGATAGCACAAACTACCCGATGTTCTATGTTCAGGTACAATGCCAATGTGATAACGACCTTCCATAATACCACTTTCAATTGCATTTATTGGACCTACATGAATATCTATCGTTACCTCAGGCGCTATTTGATCAAATAAGCTAATAGCCTGATGCACATGGCAATTTGGATTACTGACTGTTTTGTCAAAAAGTGAGATCACTAAATTACCACTGATCGTTTTGTTCAGTTCGTTTACCTCATGTCTAAACTGATTCATTGCTCCAATAAGTGTCAGTGACGAATCAAAAATTATTTGCCCTTCAGCAGTTAAAGAAAATCCTGCACGACCTCTGTGGCATAACGTAACGCCTAGTCGTGATTCTAATTCTTTTATGTGCCGACTGATGGTCGAGCGACCAATATTAAGTTCTAGCTCAGCAGCAGAGATCCCTCTTGTTTCAACAACGACTCGAAACACCTTCAATAATCGCAGATCTATATTGCTTAGTTGAGCAAGGTGAAATTTTTTCATAACGAACATAGTAGCGGTAGTAAATTTTAATTATTATGTTTCATTAATATGAAACTTTAAAGTGATTTGTTTGTATTTAAGAAACTAAACTTATTGTTTACTATTTGATTATAACAATGACAGCTTAAGGAATAATTAATATGACAGATAATAAAGTTGAAATATCACAGGCTCAATTGGAAGCATATTGGATGCCATTTACGGGTAATCGCCAGTTTAAAAAAGACCCAAGGATTATCGTTAGTGCCGATGGAAATTACTATCATGATAATAATGGAAGAAAAATATTCGATGGTTTATCTGGTTTATGGACCTGTGGTGCAGGTCATAGTCGTACGAAAATTGTAGAGGCAGTTAGTCAACAAATTAAAGAGTTAGATTATTCACCTGCGTTTCAATATGCTCACCCTAAAGCTTTTCACTTAGCCGAAAAAATAACTCAATATATGCCTAAAGGCTTAAATAGAGTGTTTTTTACCGGTTCAGGCTCAGAGTCGGCAGAAACATCCTTAAAAATGGCTCGTGCTTATTGGCGTAAAAAGGGGATGGCAAGTAAAACTAAACTAATTGGTCGTGGTTTAGGTTATCACGGAGTGAATTTTGGCGGTATTGCTGTCGGAGGTATCGCGGCTAACCGGGCTCTTTATGGCTCTGAAATTAGTACGGATCACCTACGACACACGCTGTTGCCAGAGAATACTTTTAGTAAAGGTCAGCCAAAGCATGGCGTAGAATTAGCGAATGATCTTCTTGATATCATCGCCCTCCATGATGCTTCAAATATTGCCGCGGTTATTGTTGAACCTATGGCAGGCTCTGCAGGCGTTATTCCCCCGCCTATTGGCTATTTAGATCGCTTACGTGAAATTTGTGACCAGCACAATATTTTACTTATTTTTGATGAAGTTATTTGTGCATTTGGCAGAATGGGTGCAAAGACCGGTGCACAAGCTTTTGGCGTGACTCCTGATATTATTAATATCGCTAAGCAGTTAACCAATGGCTGTATTCCTATGGGGGCTGTGATTGCAAAGCAAGAAATATATGACACCTTTATGGAGCATGGTGGTCCAGATTATATGCTTGAATTTACTCATGGTTATACTTATTCAGCCCACCCTGTTGCTTGCGCCGCGGGCCTTGCAAGTCTAGAACTTATTGAGCAAGAACAGTTAATTGATCGAGTTAAAGATATCAGTCCATACTTTGAAGAAGCGGTACATAGTTTAAAGGATTGCAAACATGTCACGGATATTCGTAATTTTGGCTTAGCAGCAGGCTTTACCATAGCAGCAAAAGGTGCAGATATGGGTTTACGCCCTTATCAGATAGCGATGAAAATGTGGCAAAAAGGCTTTTATGTACGTTATGGCGGTGCCACCATTCAGCTTGGTTTACCATTTACCAGTACGAGAGAAGAGATTGATAGCTTGCTTGGTGCTTTAGGTGAAACTTTTACCGAAACTAACTAATTCATTACAGAAAAATTACAAGCAGTTTGATTTAAAATAAATAGTGAGATTTTTATGACAAATATAGTTGGCCATTTAATTAATGGTGAAATGTGCAATGATGCCACGCGCTTACAAGATGTTTTTAACCCATCAACCGGCGAGGTTAGTAAACAAGTAGCACTTGCTGCAAACATTACCGTGGCAGCTGCAATAAGTGCAGCAGAACAAGCTTTTCCAAAGTGGCGAAATACTCCGGTACAAAAGCGTGCTCGGGTGATGTTTCGGTTTAGAGAGCTGTTAGAAGCTAACGCAGAAACAATTTGTAAAGTGCTTGGAGAAGAGCATGGGAAAATTTCACATGATGCCATGGGGGAGTTAAACCGTGGTATTGAGAATGTGGAATATGCTTGTGGTGCAGCGGAGTTATTGAAAGGGGAGCATAGTAAAAATGTCGGTCCAAATATTGATTCATGGAGCGAATTTCAACCGTTAGGCGTTGTCGCCGGTGTTACACCATTTAACTTTCCTGCTATGGTGCCATTATGGATGTACCCAATGGCGATTGTCTGCGGTAATACTTTTGTATTAAAACCATCTGAACGCAATCCCTCTGCAGCGTTATATATTGCACAGCTGTTAGAAGAAGCGGGTTTGCCCCCTGGTGTCATTAACGTGGTTAATGGCGATAAAGAGGCGGTTGACTGTTTACTGTCTGATCCTCGTATTAAAGCGGTTAGTTTTGTTGGTTGTACCTCCATAGCTGAGTCAATTTACAGCAAGGCGAATGCTAATGGTAAACGTTGTCAAGCACTCGGAGGAGCTAAAAATCACGCAATCATCATGCCTGATGCTGATCTTGATAATGCCGTGAATGCGTTAACAGGTGCAGCATTTGGCTCTTCTGGTGAACGTTGTATGGCTTTATCTGTTGCTGTTTGTATTGGTAAAGAAGCGCAAACGGCTTTCATTAAAAAAATGACCTTAGCAATGCAACCACTGAAAGTAGGAGCTTACAATAATCCGGATAATGACTTCGGCCCTCTGATAACGCAACAGCACCAGTTAAAAGTTTCAAGTTATATTGAAAGTGCCGTAAATGAAGGGGCGGATCTTGTTGTTGATGGTCGTGATATAGAAGTGCCAGAACATGAACAAGGATTCTATATTGGGGCAACTTTAATAAACAATGTCACACCTGAGATGAAATCATACCAAGAAGAAATATTTGGACCTGTATTGCAAGTAATGTGCGTTGATACCATGGAAGAGGCAATGAAATTGATCAATGATCATGAGTATGGCAATGGTACTTGCATATTTACTCGTGATGGCGAAGCAGCACGGTATTTCAGTGATAATATCTTAGTGGGTATGGTTGGCATTAATGTACCGTTACCTGTGCCAGTTTCTTATCACAGCTTTGGAGGGTGGAAGCGTTCATTATTTGGCGATCTTCATGCTTACGGGCCTGATGCGGTGCGTTTTTATAGTAAAAGAAAAACGATTACCCAGCGCTGGCCTTCTGCTGGTGTTCGTGAAGGGCTGCAGTTTGCTTTCCCAAGCTAATGTAGAATATTAGAAGAAAAAGCCTTAAAATATTTTGGCTTTTTCTTCAGAACTACTCGATGGCTTACTTAAGTTTGCAACCTCGTAATATAAAATCAGTTAAAAACTCGGTCACTTCGATAACGTCTGATTCTTCGTATTCAGCTCGGTTCATTATGGTTAAAATTTGACTTTCAAAATCGGCATAATGTTGGGTTGACGACCAAATTAAAAAAATAAGCTTTACGGGATCAATATCAGCCATTTTTCCTTGATCAATCCAATGTTGAAATATTTTCGCTTTTTCTCTAACCCAAGCTCTTAAATAGGTTCGAGTGTATTCTTTTAAATGTTGAGAGCCTTGAATTATCTCTAAAGCATATATTTTAGAAGCATTAGGCTCTTTAAATGACATGCGTACTTTACCGGCAACAAATTTCTCAATAGCATCTTTGGGATCACCATTAACATCGATGTGATCAATTTCTTTATCCCACATATCCAATGTTTGCTCTAATACCGCTAAGTATAGTTTTTCTTTATTGTCAAAGTAATAGAGAATATTTGCTTTTGGTAATTCCACTTTATCAGCGATAGACTGTACGGATGCACCTTTATATCCCTGTGAAATGAACTCTTCACGGGCAGCTTTAAGTATTTTCTCTTGATTGTCAGCTCTTGTTATACTGTGTTTATTTATTTTTGTTTTACCCTTGCTCAAGATGGACATCCCTTGTTTTATTAATTTAGGCTATCAAAGTTAAATCCTACCAAGTTTTCACTATGATAGGATTTTAACTGTCTATTACCTTAGCGTTAAGCTATTAAGAAGATAATAATCGCCTGCTAACCAGTTCTTTAACCACCTCAGGCTCAGCAAGTGTAGAAATATCACCTAAAGTATCTAAATCATTCACTGTTATCTTTCGTAAAATTCTACGCATAATTTTACCTGAGCGAGTTTTTGGTAAGCTAGGAGCCCATTGTATATAGTCGGGTTTCGAAAACCTACCTAATTCTTTTGCAACAAACTCAGTGAGTTCATTAGACAATCTTTCGTTAGCTACGACATTATTCATCAAAGTGACGTAAGCATATACACCTTGTCCTTTAATGTCATGTGGATAACCTACTACTGCAGCCTCTGCTACAGCAGAGTGCAAAACAAGTGCACTTTCAATTTCGGCTGTTCCTAAGCGATGCCCTGAAACATTTAACACGTCGTCAACTCGACCGGTGATCCAATAAAAGCCATCTTCATCTCGTTTGGCACCGTCACCGGAAAAATATTTTCCAGGGTATTGGCTAAAATATGCTTCATAAAAACGCTCTTTATCAGCAAAGAGTGTTCGCATTTGTCCGGGCCAACTACCATTCACAACCAGTAACCCTTGTGCTTCACCCTCAAGAATATTACCATCTTTATCAATAATTTCAGGTTTTACACCAAAAAAAGGTTTGCCTGCGCAACCTGGTTTCATCGCTATTGCACCCGGTAATGAGGTGAGCATAATACCACCGGTTTCTGTTTGCCACCAGGTATCAACAATTGCACAGCGACTTTCACCCACAACTTCATAATACCAATGCCATGCTTCTGGGTTTATAGGCTCTCCCACGGTTCCTAGTAATCTAATACTTGAACGATCATATTTCTTTACCAGTTCATCACCAATACTCATTAGCGATCGAATGGCGGTAGGAGCGGTATAAAACACATTCACTTTATGCTTTTCGCAGACCTGCCAAAAGCGTCCCGCATCAGGGTAGGTGGGTACACCTTCAAAAACTAAGGTTGTAGCGCCATTAGCAAGGGGACCGTAAAAAATGTAAGAGTGACCTGTGATCCAACCTGCATCGGCAGTGCACCAAAATACTTCGTCATCCTTATAATCAAAAACATACTTGTGAGTCATTGCCGCATACAAAATGTAACCACCACAGCTATGAACAACTCCTTTGGGTTTACCTGTGGAACCTGAGGTATAGAGAATAAATAAAGGGTCTTCAGCATCCATAATTTCTGGTTTGCATTGCGTTGGTAAATCAGCAATGGCTTTTGTATAATCTACATCAACAGCACTATTCCATTGAATTTCACCACCGGTACGCTTGACTACAATAACAGAGCTAATTTGCGGACAGTCTTCAATGGCAAGATCCACATTGGCTTTTAATGGAATTTTTTTCCCACCGCGAATGCTCTCATCTGCGGTTATGATAACCTTACAATTGGAGGCTATGACTCTGGCTTTAATTGACTCGCTTGAGAACCCTCCAAAAATTACTGAATGCACTGCACCAATGCGAGCGCAAGCTAGCATGGCAAAACCAACTTCGGGAACCATGGGCATATAAATGCAGACACGATCACCCTTTTTAACCCCCTGTTTTTTTAACAAGTTAGCAAAGCGGCCAACATGGTCATGCAGCTCTTGATAAGTTATCTTTTGACTATCGCTAGGCTCATCACCTTCAAAAATAATAGCTGTTTGATTAGCTTTAGTAGCCAAGTGACGATCAATGCAATTATAAGCCACATTAAGCTTTGCACCACTAAACCAGTTTATTTCGGCTGTTTCAAAGTTTACTTCACTGACACTCTCCCAGGGTTCATACCAATCTATAAATTGCTTTGCTTGAACGCTCCAGAAAACATCTGGCTTTTCAATTGATGCTTTATACATTTCTTGATATGCATGCTCATCAATGTGGGTATGAGTTTTTGCTTGTGCTGATACAGGATAGAGTTTTTTTAGTTCTTTCATCTCTTACTCGACTTTTTATCGCTAATATATAAGTATTTAGTTATTTATGGATTGCATAAGGCAATCCTGACCATTCGGTCAGTCGGTTAATTTAACATTTACATCCAAATTGGCAAGCTTTATATTTTTCTGAATTTAATTATGCTGTTTTAAATTTAATTGTCACCATCATGCTTACACTACTGATAGCGCCTCACTTTGTAGTTTCTGAATAATCGCTTTTAACATCTGATGAATGCCTGTCTGTCCAATAGGAGGTATGAAGGTTATTATTTTCCTTGACCAATTGGTCAGGCTTTGATAGTTTAAATTTGAAATGAGCAATCGGTCTAACAACTTTAACTCTAATGAACTAAAAGTAAGTTGGATGTTTGGCTTGTTTTCATTAATTAAACAACAGCAAGGCGACACTATATGTGCTTTGTTTTTATCAAGTATTCAAGTTTTGGTGCTTTATGACAAAAAAGAATGTAAAAAATACAAAGTCAGTTAAATCTGTTGAACTTTGTCACAGAAATCCTGGTATTGAGTTTGATCTTGCTCTTATCAGCGATATTAATATCAATCGCAGCGCAATTGAACGTCGTACTGCAAGTCTTGTTAAGCGGAGAACGGTAAAAAAAGACTACCAAGCTGCTTGGCTGTTAAAAGCAATTACGTTTATTGACTTAACAACACTATCCGGAGATGACACACCAGGAAAAGTACGTCGTCTTTGTCAAAAAGCGAAACAGCCTGTAAGCAAAGAAATTTTAGCTGCGTTAGACGTTACTGATCTGAATATTAAAACCGGTGCTGTATGTGTTTATCACAATATGATAGAAACCGCAGTTACTGCTCTGAAAGGTTCCAATATTCCTGTAGCGGCTGTATCAACAGGCTTTCCAGCGGGACAATCTCTTCATTCTATCAAATTGGCAGAAATTGCCGCTTCGGTAGCTGACGGCGCAGAAGAAATTGATATTGTTATTAGCCGAGAAAAAGTACTAACCGGTGATTGGCAAGGAATTTATGATGAGGTTAAATCATTTCGTCACGCCTGTGGTGATGCCCATATTAAGACTATTTTAGCAACGGGTGAATTAGCTACGCTTACCAATGTTGCCAAAGCAAGCTGGGTTTGCATGATGGCGGGTGCTGATTTCATCAAAACAAGCACGGGTAAAGAGCCTGTAAACGCTACTTTACCGGTCAGTTTGGTTATGGTGCGAGCTATCAGAGCGTTTTATGAATTAACGGGTGTAAAAATTGGTTATAAACCAGCTGGTGGTGTACAAACAGCAAAACAAGCACTTGAATATATTATTTTGATGAAAGAAGAGTTGGGCAATGATTGGTTAGTTCCAGAACTATTCCGTTTTGGTGCTAGTAGTTTGCTTGGTGATATTGAACGTCAGTTAGAACATTATGTTACTGGCAGTTACTCAGCAAGCTTTAGACATGCAATCAGTTAGTTATCAGATTTAAGAGAGAATTATTTATGTCAATTAAAGAGATATTTTCAACCATGGAATACGGACCTGCCCCAGAGAGTACCGAAGTTTGTCAACAGTGGTTAAAAAAACGTAAACAAACCCTTGACCACTTTATTGATGGCCAATGGGTAAAACCGGCTAGCGAACAGTATTTTGACACAGTTAACCCCGCCAATATGCAAGTTATCGCAAAAGTGGCGTGTGGTGATGGTCGTGATGTGGATACTGCAGTAGCAGCAGCAAGTCAAGCCCAAAAATGCTGGCATGAGTTAGGAGGGCACGCCCGAGCGAAGTATTTGTATGCTCTAGCTCGCCAAATTCAAAAGCATAGCAGACTCTTTGCTGTGTTAGAAACTATGGACAATGGTAAACCAATTAGAGAATCTCGTGATGTCGATATTCCATTAGTTGCTCGTCATTTTTACTATCATGCGGGTTGGGCACAATTAATTGATAGTGAATTACCTAACTATCAACCCCTAGGCGTTGTTGGTCAAATAATCCCATGGAATTTTCCATTATTAATGATGGCTTGGAAAGTTGCTCCAGCTTTAGCTATGGGCAATACCGTGGTACTTAAACCGGCGAGTTTGACCTCGTCAACGGCGGTTTTATTTTCACAAATTTGTCAAGAAATTGGTTTACCTAAAGGGGTGTTTAACCTTGTATTAGGTAATGGCCAAACAGGGCAATCGATTGTTGAGCACCCTGATGTTGCAAAAATCGCTTTTACAGGCTCCACAGGTGTTGGTGGACATTTGCGTAAAATTACAGCCGGCACAGGTAAGAAACTATCATTAGAGTTAGGTGGTAAGTCTGCCTTTATGGTGTTTGAAGATGCTGATCTTGATAGTGTGGTTGAAGGGGTTGTTGATGCTATTTGGTTTAATCAGGGCCAAGTGTGTTGTGCTGGCTCTCGTTTAATTGTGCAAGAGTCTATTCACGACAAGCTTATAGCAAAAATTAAAGCACGTATGGAACAGTTTGTTATTGGTAATCCATTAGATAAAGGCGTTGATATGGGGGCATTAATTGATCCTAAGCAATTATCCAGTGTCAAGAAAATGGTTGAGTTAGGTGTGACAGAAGGGGCTGAATTATATCAACCTAGCTGTAAACTACCTGACAATGGTTGTTTTTATCCGCCGACACTACTAACTAATGTTGAACCAGCATCAAGTCTTGCTCAAGAAGAAATTTTTGGTCCTGTATTAGTTGCTATGACATTTAGAACACCATCAGAAGCAGTTCAAATTGCTAATAATAGTCGATATGGTTTAGCCGCTAGCGTTTGGTCAGAGAATATCAATCTTGCGTTAGATGTTGCGCCAAAAGTAAAAGCCGGTGTGGTTCAAGTAAACTGTGCCAATATGTTTGATGCAGCGGCTGGTTTTGGTGGTTATAAAGAGTCTGGTTTTGGCCGAGAAGGTGGTAAAGAAGGTCTTTATGAATACATTCAAGAGACATGGCTTGCTAAGCTTCCTAAAAGCATCGATGCAGTGAAAAAGAAAGTTAAAAAATCAACAGTAATCGCTGAGCCTGCGAGTATAGATCGCACGGCTAAGCTATATATTGGTGGTAAACAAGTCCGCTCTGATAGTGGTTACAGTCGACCTGTTTACGATGCTGTGGGTGTTCAGTTTGCTGAAATTCCTGATGGTAATCGTAAAGATATTCGAAATGCGGTTGAAGCGGCGAATAAAGCATCAGCTTGGAGTGGAACTAGTGCTCACAATCGTGCGCAAGTGCTTTACTTTATTGCCGAGAACTTAACGGCGAGAAGCGCAGAGTTTATTAAACGTATCAGCCAATTAACAGGGAAAACAGCTTCAGAGGCTAAGAAAGAGTTTGATCTTGCTATTCATAGAATATTTACTAGCGCTGCTTGGGCTGATAAATATGATGGTCAAATTCATTCACCGCCTCAGCGAGTTGTTACCTTAGCTATGAAAGAAGCTTTGGGTAATATTGCTATTGTTGCTCCTGAAGAGGCCGGATTCTTAGGGTTTATATCAACCATAATGCCAGCTATTGCTATGGGGAACCGTGTTGTAGTCGTGCCAAGTGACGAAACAGCTTTACTTGCCTTAGATTTTTATCAAGTACTTGAGACCTCGGACTTACCAGGTGGTGTGGTTAATATTGTGACGGGCGATAGAGATGCTCTAACTGATACTTTAGCTAAACATTATGATATCGAAGGTCTGTGGTATTGGGGAACAAGTGAAGGAAGCAAACTTATTGAAACCGAAGCTGCAGCCTCAATGAAACGCACTTGGGTCAATTATGGTAAAGCCTATGACTGGCATGATAATGCACAAATAGAAAGTGATTTGTTCTACCGTAAATCGGTTGAAATTAAAAATATCTGGGTGCCTTACGGCGCTTAACACTAATGTTAGTGATGGGCTATGCTGCTCATCACTAACATTCTTTTCAATGTAAACTCATTCGTTACTCACCACCACTAGAGTATCTCTAATACTATTCCATAAGGAAAGATAATGGCCTTGATTTCCATGCGCCAAATGCTTGATCACGCCGCAGATTTTAATTATGGCATACCTGCATTTAACGTTAATAACCTTGAGCAAGTGAGAGCTATTATGCTTGCTGCAAACGATACCAATAGTCCTGTTATCATGCAAGCATCAGCTGGGGCTAGACGTTATGCCGGGGCACCATTCTTACGACATTTAGTTTTGGCAGCAATTGAAGAATTTCCACATATTCCTGTTGTTATGCATCAGGATCATGGCACTTCACCGAGTGTTTGCCAGCGTTCCATTCAGTTAGGTTTCTCTTCGGTGATGATGGATGGCTCACTTTGTCAACTTGGCAAAAATCCTTCAAGTTACGAGTACAACGTTGATGTCACTAGTGTTGTTGTTGAAATGGCACATGCTTGCGGTGTTTCAGTTGAAGGGGAACTAGGCTGTCTCGGCTCGTTGGAAACAGGCAAGGCAGGCGAAGAAGATGGCGTAGGCTCTGTTGATATTTTAACACATAAGCAAATGTTAACTGATCCTAATGAAGCATATGACTTTGTTGAGAAAACACAGGTAGATGCACTCGCTATAGCTTGTGGTACATCTCATGGGGCTTATAAATTTTCTCGTCCACCAACAGATGATATTTTGGCCATTGAGCGGGTTAAAGAAATACATGCTCGTCTCCCCAATACACACTTAGTTATGCATGGCTCTTCTTCTGTGCCGCAAGAGTGGTTAATAAAAATTAATGCATATGGTGGTGATATTTCACAGACCTATGGAGTACCCATTGAACAACTTCAGCAGGCGATAAAATTCGGTGTTAAAAAGATAAATATTGATACTGATTTAAGATTGGCGGCAACTGGTGCTATTCGTCAGTTTATGGCGGAAAACCCAAGTGAATTTGACCCAAGAAAGTACCTTAAAGCATCAACCAAAGCCATGTATGACATTTGCAAGAGTAGGTATGAAGCATTTGGTGCTGAAGGCAATGCCAGCAAAATTATACCTATCTCTTTAGAAAAAATGTGCACTCGTTATCAAAAGGGAATTTTGCCAACGCTGTAATGGTATTCCTTTAGGCTTCATGCTTTTAATTGAGACAATGCTAGTAATAAGAGATTTTTTTTATTGAGTTAGTGGGGCTCTAGCAGTGATATCAAAAGTTGAAACTTGAATGGTTTGCCAAACAACCTTCATCAAATAACTAAATAAATATTGGACTCAATAAATAGGTAAGCAACAGTTTAGCCGAATATAAGTGAAAATATTTAAAGAATCTCAGAGGAAATAGTATGGAATCAAGTATATTGCGCGGGCTAATAGGCATTGTTGTTTTGTTAGCTTTAGCCTATTTAGCATCATCAAATAGAAAAAAAATCAATTGGCGTACTATTGGTGGTGCATTGGCATTACAACTATTTTTAGGTGCGTTTGTGCTGTATTTTCCGGCAGGAAAAGTGGTTTTGCTCAGTGTTTCTGATGTCGTATCTACGGTTATTAACTACGCAGGTGCCGGAATTGAATTTATGTTTGGTGATATAGGCCGGAAAAATATCGGTTTTATTTTCGCCTTTCATGTTCTACCCGTGATAGTTTTTTTCTCTGCACTTATCGCCGTCCTATATTATCTCGGCATTATGGGGGTAGTCATTAAAGTGATAGGTGGTGGCCTACAAAAATTACTGCAAACTAGTCAACCAGAATCAATGTCAGCAACCGCTAATATTTTTGTTGGTCAAACTGAGGCACCAATTGTAATAAAGCCATTCTTACCAAAAATGACTAAATCTGAATTGTTCGCGGTTATGGTAGGGGGCTTGTCTTCAGTGGCGGGGGCGGTTTTAGCTGGATATGTAGGCATAGGTGTTGAGCTAAAGTACTTAATTGCTGCAAGTTTTATGGCTGCGCCAGGCGGATTGCTTATGGCTAAGCTAATTGTTCCAGAAACAGAAGCACCTAATGATGATTTGAATGATTTAACTACCGATAGTAAAGAAGCCGTTAATGTTATTGATGCAGCAGCAACAGGCGCTGCTAATGGTATGAATTTAGCGCTTAATGTTGGGGCAATGTTAATGGCATTTGTGGCGTTAGTTGCCATGGTTAATGGTTTATTAGGTACTGTTGGAGAATTATTCGGCGTTCAAAGCCTTACGTTACAACAAATATTAGGTTATATATTTCAGCCTATTGCCTATGTTATCGGTGTGCCGTGGCATGAAGCTAATACCGCTGGAAGCTTTTTAGGGCAAAAAGTTATCATCAATGAATTCGTCGCCTATCTTGATTTTGTTCAAGTGGCAGATCAGTTAAGTGCTCGAACACAAGGAATTGTCACCTTTGCTTTGTGTGGGTTTGCGAATTTATCTTCAGTGGCCATCTTATTAGGTGGTATAGGTAGCATGGCACCAACACGAAGGCACGAAATTGCTAGCCTAGGTATGAGAGCGGTGCTTGCTGGCGTTTTAGCAAACTTGATGAGTGCAACAATAGCTGGAATGTTTTTATAGGGCGTAGCAAGAGCCTTAACCGGTAGTTAACGTGACTCGAAATAAGCACGTAATTATCCAAATAGTTATCCCCGAAGTGTTTTGTCGGGGAGCCTCCTACGAAAGGTATGGATTTCAGCTTAAACAGATTGATAAAGATCACTGAATGGCAGCTACTCTGCAACCTAGTTGCCCATTTAATAAAATATAAAGAAACTCTAAAGTTAGGATTAGATCTATGATAAATAAGAACTCAATGGCTTTTACGATACTTTTATTAGCGTGTTTACCTCTAAAAACTGCATTAGCGCTTGGCCCTAACGGGCATCGTATAGTCGCTAAAATAGCAGAAGAAAATTTAGAAGCCTCAGCAAAAAAAGCTATTATGCAAATAACAAACGGTGAACCGTTAGCAAAATTAGCAACTTGGCCTGATGAAATTCGTTCAGACAAAAGTTGGGATTACGCTAAACCTTGGCATTATATATCTATTGATGACGGTGAATCATTTAATGATCTTCACAGAAGTAAAGCTGGAGATGTATTGAAAGCTTTATCTGACTTTGAAAAAAAGCTTCGAGATAAAACCATTACAGGAGAAGAGAAATGGCAAGCCTTAGCTTTTTATATACATTTTGTTGGGGACGTACACCAACCCTTACATGTAGGGCGTAGAGAGGATCTTGGAGGTAATAAAATAACAGTTACATGGTTTGGAAAACCGACCAAGCTTCATGCCGTGTGGGACTCATCAATTATTGAGAATCAACAACTTTCTTTTAGTGAATATGCAGACTTTTTAAATAACCAGACTGAAGATATTGTTAAGTTACGGCAAAACTCCGTTTATATTGATTGGGCAAAAGAGTCAAAATCAATAAGACAAGATGTCTATGACATTCCTTGTGATGGAAAGTTAGGATATGAATATGCGTATAAAAACACGCCTAAATTGAATGAACAAATAGCGAAAGCAGGGGTTCGTCTCGCGGGAATGTTAAATGATATTTTTAAGTATCACTAGTATCGCTATGCTGTAATGCCCCATAGTTAAGCCGCTATTTTATTGAACCTCAATAATGGTTTGCCATTTTCGGGGCTATACCTTGAAATTACTTTAAAGTAATCGAAAAATTAATAATGGTTAAATCATGTGGCAGGAAATTTGAATGGTCGCAGGAGTAATGCCGTTTTTACCAAGACCGAATTAACAAAAAATAACCTTATATCAATTAATCCATTCGATATTATTAAAAAGCAAGCTCTGTTAAAAATGATTTACCATAATCCATAGCCTCTAATTTAAACAATTCAGCTAAGGTTTGACCAAGGTCGGCAAAACTGTTTCTTTGCGCTAAATTAATTGATTTAATGTGATTGTGATAGGCTAGAACAGGGACGAACTCTCGAGTATGGTCGTTACCCGGCCATGTTGGATCGCAGCCATGATCTGAAGTTAACAGCAGTAAATCATCGTCACTCATTTGAGCAAAAAACTCAGGCAAGCGGCTATCGAAATATTCTAATGCCTCACCGTAACCTACAGGATCTCTTCGGTGACCAAAGTCTTGTTCTAAATTAACTAAGTGGGTGAAAATTATAGTGTTATCTAGAGGTGATTGTGTTTGACTAACATTTAAATGCGCCAGTGTGGTATCTGTCAAAGCAGCTATACCATTGGCTTTTGCTTTAATACTAATGCCTTGATGAGCAAAAATATCCGCTATTTTTCCTATGCTGACAACTGTGCCACCTGCATTAGTTAGTTTTTCTAATACCGTCGTAGCTGGTGGTAATACAGAATAGTCGCGTCGATTACCGGTACGTTGAAAATTTTCTTTATTGTTACCAGTAAAAGGGCGCGCGATAACACTACCAATATTATACTCATCAAGAATTTCACTTACTTGTTCACAATAGTTATATAAGCTTTCTAAACCAAAGTGTTCTTCATGGGCGGCTATTTGGAAAACACTATCGGCAGAGGTGTAACAAATGGGTAAACCAGTCTCTAGATGTTGTGCACCTAGTTCGGCAATAATATGAGTAGTAGAAGCATGGCAATTACCTAAAAATCCAGAAAAACCAGTGGCTTGATTGATTTTGTCAATTAAGTCTTTTGGGAAACCATGCTCTTTCTCAGCAAAGTAAGTCCAGTCAAACAAAACAGGTACTCCGGCCATTTCCCAGTGACCACTTGGCGTACCTTTACCTGAGCTAATTTGTGCGGCGTACCCATAAGCCCCTATAGTAGGAACATCACCTTTTACGGGGAGAGCTCTATCTGATGCTTGCTGACATGCCTTTACTAATCCTAATTTTGAAAGATTGGGTAAGGAAATGTGGCGTTGCTTTTGTTGAGCAAACGCTGTTGCCATATTAGCAAAAGTATTAGCAGAAACATCGCCGAAGGCCTCAGCATCAGGTGCATGGCCTATGCCAAAACCATCTATAACCAATATTATTGCTCTAGGCATTATTGCTCCTTATGTTACTCTCATGAACATAAATTTTATTTTATTAATTGATGAATTACTGGCTCAATGTCAATTTGTTCAGTAGTAATACTAACGGCAGCTAAATATTGTTGACATGCAGTATCTGCAGTTTGCTCACTATTAGCATGCACTACCGCGATAGCATCACCTGCCATTACAGGGGTTCCTTTGGGCTTAATTTCACTAAAACCAACACTGTAATCTAACGTTTGCTCATGATTGACTCTACCCCCACCCATATAAACCAAGGCCATGCCTATAGCTCGAGTGTCCATAACACCGATAAAACCAGACTGGTTAACTTTGATTGTTTTAATAACCTTAGCTTTAGGGAGAATTTTTTCACTGTTTTCTAATAAATCTGCTGGACCGCCCATTTGGCTTATCATATTAGAAAAAATGGTGGCGGGCTTTCCTGAAGCTAATGCACTATCAATTAAATCTGCAGCTTGCTGTTCATTGTTAGCAATTTTCGAGGTTAATAACATTCTAATTGCAAGTTGTGTAACTACTTGGTGTAACCTTGTTTCTCTATGATTACCCGTTAAATAGTTGATAGTTTCTTGGATTTCTAATGCGTTACCAACACTAGTACCAAGTGGCTGATTCATATCGGTAATTAAAGCTTCAGTAGGTGTACCAGCATTATTTGCCACATCAACTATTGAACGAGCCAGTTTTTGTGCTGACACTATGTCAGTCATCATGGCACCGTTGCCAACTTTGACATCCATAACCAAAGATTCAAGACCTGCAGCTAATTTTTTAGATAATATAGAGGCTGTAATCATTGGAATTGAATCGGCAGTACTGGTGATATCTCGAACCGAGTATAACCGCTTGTCGGCAGGAGCTAAGTCTTTAGTTTGAGAAATAATGGCGGTGCCTTGCTGCTTAACTAACGCCTTAAAGGTATTTAAATTTGGTCTTATATTAAAGCCTGGGATAGATTCTAGCTTATCTACGGTGCCTCCTGTGTGACCTAAGCCTTGACCCGAGATCATTGGTACGTATGCACCACAGGCCGCGATTACCGGAGCTAACATTAGACTTACTTTGTCACCAACGCCACCAGTAGAATGTTTATCTACAATAGGTTTGTCTAGTGTGTTTTTCCAGTCGATCAGAGAACCGGAATTTCTCATCGCTATGGTTAGGTTAACAACTTCTTCTGTAGTTAAACCATTTAACCAAATTGCCATAGCCATTGAACCCACTTGAGCATCATTAAAATCGCCATTTTTCAATCCGCTAACAAAGAATTCAATTTCTGTTTTGCTTAATATTTTATTGTTTCTTTTTTGTCGTATTATTTCTTGAGGTAAATACAAAATCTTTCCTTAAACTAATTTTTCTGAAGTAAAAGCATTTGGCAGAATTTCATCTACTGACCAAACCTTAAACCGACTCAAATGATTACTTGATGCAACTAATACAGCCTCTTGATTTAGAAACTCACTAATAATTTTTCTACAAGCTCCACAAGAAGATGTGATGAGTGTAAGTCAATATAGCTTTGAGTTTGGGGCATCGCTGGTTAATAGCACAGGTGGAGCAACTTCTCTCTGTATACACAGTTAAACCATAGGAAGCATGAGCATTACTTGCGCCTTTTAACATAAACAATTAAATGTTGTTCATTTACTTTAGAGATAGCCTTGATTTAATTGACCATTCGGACAAGATTGACTCTTGTTGTTACGTCTGTCAAGTTTTATTGTTGTTTGTTTTTGTTTTTCATGATTGGTTAAATACGACAAAAATAAGTACTACTAGACTGTGTTATTCTACAGATTAAAAGTGTAAAAAAGCTTAGCGCATCTCTATTTAATTACTTATTTTAAGTAATGCCACTCTACAACCTACCCTTTATTTATTCAGCTTCAAGTAAGTGCGAGTGAGTTTTGTAGGGTTGTGCTTGCTGACAGTTGTAACTATATTTTTTTTTGATAAGGGTTACTAAGAGCGAATGACACCTACCATTATTCACTAACCATTATTTATTTTTCATTCATTAGTTTCTTTTGATATCGATGTGATATCAGAAGATTTTTTTATTGACTATATGGTCAGGATTGTGTTTATCTATATTGCTTTTAAATTAAAGTACTTCGGTAAGTTCCGAAATTAAGCCAATCTTTTCGTTACGGAAAGGGGCGTATTGAACATATCACCACGCTAAAAAATAATATGAGATGAATAATATGAAAAAGTTCTGTTTGTTTTTATTTGGTATAGTTACCTTTAACGGTAATGCCAACGTACTAATAAGTGAGTACGTAGAAGGGAGTAGCTATAATAAGGCTATTGAAATATCTAATCTAGGTACAAGCGATGTTGCCCTAGAGGCAGAAGGTTATACGTTGTCTTTGTATAGTAATGGTGCTAGTGAGCCTTCTTCGACCATGAGCTTAAAAGGCATTCTAGTGCCTAATTCTAGTTTGGTTATATACAATGGAGGCTTAACAACCGCAGCTGAATTTCCTGAGCCATTAGGAATGAATAATAATAATGTAATCAAGCATAATGGTGATGATGCCTATGTATTAAGAAAAGGGGAGGACGTTATTGATTCTTTCGGTCAGCAAGGTGTTGACCCAGGCTCCTATTGGGGGACAGAAAGTGAAAATACTAAAGACCATAGCCTTAGGCGGGCGGTTGATGTTCTAGCCGGTGATACTAATATTGATGATGCATTTGACCCAACTACAGGTGAATGGTCAATTTTAGAAAAAGATACCTTTGATGGTCTTGGCTGTGTTGGTGTTACAGCCTGTACAGGAACAGAACCTCAGCCTCAACAAGAAGGTGATGTAACTCCCGTTGACACCTGTATTTTTACAAGTTGTGATGAAGTTCCTTTAGTAAAACTACGAACGGATTTTCTTGATGAGATATATTATGTAAATACTCATGCCGCTACAGACTCTGGTGTTGAGGCTTTTCGAGCCGCTTTACATGCTGATATTAAAGCAGGTCATACCCAATTAACTTATAACCAAGTATGGACTGCGTTAATTACTACGGATGAAGATCCTACTAATGCTGAGAATGTAGTATTACTTTATACAGGTAAATCAATCCCTAAATCTCAAAATGCATCAGTTAGTGGTAATGCTCCAGATTCATGGAATCGTGAACATGTATGGTCTAAAAGTCATGGTTTTCCCGAGAGCTCACAGTTAGGTTATACCGATATTCATCATCTTCGCCCTGCTGACGCATCAATAAATAGTTTGCGCAGCAATTATGATTTTGATAATGGAGGTGAGCCAGCATTAGATGGTACTACGGTTACTAACAATAACATTATCTCTGGTGTTTCTTGGGAGCCTAGAGATCTTGTTAAAGGAGACGTAGCTCGTATGATGTTTTATATGGCAGTTCGCTACGAAGAAGGTGGAGATGTTGATATGCCTAATTTAAAGCTGGTTGATCATATTGATACCGATGGTGCTGAATTTGGTAAACTTTGTAGTTTATATCAGTGGCATATTGATGATTCAGTTAGTACTGATGAAATCAATCGTAATCATGTTATTTATGAATTTCAAGGTAATCGAAACCCGTTTATCGATCATCCAGAGTGGGTTGAATTAATTTATGCTGAGCAGTGTGTTGAAGCTCCTGTAGTGCTACCTACCGTTAGTGTTGAGTCTATAACGGTTAAAGAAACAGAGGCGGTAACATTAACTGCTGCCACCAATGTTAATGAGCTGAGCTATGTATGGACGCAAACTTCAGGAGAAAGTGTTACTCTCACAGGTGCTGATAGCGCAACATTAACCTTTACTGCTCCAGATGTTACTGCTGATAGTACCTTTGAATTTAGTGTCAAGGTTGTAGATACACAAGGTAATGAAGCTACAGCAGTTGCAAGTGTAAGTGTCACTAATACAGTAGAAGTTGCACCTGTAGCTGAAAAAAGTAGCAGTGGTGGTAGTTTTAACTTCTTGCTTTTATGTTTAATGGGCTTATTGCCATTGTTTAGGAAATTTACTCGTTAACTCTTTGTGTAGTAGTTGGTTGAGCATGGTTAAGTTTTACTATGGTGTGGCAGCGCATCACTTCTGCATGATTGTTTAGCTGAATCCTACTTTGAGACTACTAAGATGTTATTCTTTTTGATGCCAATCGGTTAATAACTGGTTGGCATTTTTTAGCTTTGATTAGTCCATTATCGCTATTGTGTCATGATACTTGATAGCAATGCGCTGATAAGCTGAGCGTTACTTAATCGTTATCCCGCCCCTATAAATACCGTTTTAGAGCGCTAATAATTAATTTAAACGGCTTTATTGACCGTTGCCCTTGTATGCCGTTGCTCTTGTACAAAGAGAGCATATTAAGAAGCTAAGCAATCATTAGTACTGAAAACTAGCGAAATCATATCTGAGGTGTCATAAACTGTGTTCGCTATGAAACACACCTTTAGATTCACTAGCTATTAAGGCTATTGTCATTATATTTTACAATTATGAATGATTGAGACCTGAGCTATGTCACTACAAATTAGTCCTAAAGCTGAAGGAATAGATAGTAATGGCACCCGCCTAATGAAGTGACCATTTAGTGCAATATGGTCGATATTAGAACAAACACACTATGTTAGATAAAGTTATTCTACCTCAAACAAATTTTGTGCAACTATTATGGTGACCATGCGTTCTTGAAGGATGAGTTTTAAATAGGGTAGGGTACGAAGAATAAAATAAAGGTAACAAACTGGACGTTTTCAATTAGTGTTTTGAGCTTAAGCTATTAAGCTTGGCTTAATTCAGTGGTTAGTTGAAGTTAAGCCAAGCTTTGCTAAGTGTTAGAACTGGTAATTAACACCAATTTTCATTTGCCAGCCTGAAGAGCTAAGGTTGGTTGCTGAATAGCTACGATTATCTGCACCACCGTAAACTTTATCAAGAATGTACTTACCATCGCTATCTAAACCGCCAAAGTCATAAATAGGTTTAGTGTTATAAGCTTGATACTTCTCAATGCCCCAATCTTCATTTAATAAGTTTGCAAAGTTATCAATCATAAAGAATACTTGGCCTTTATGTCCATCAGCAAACCCAGCAAATTCTTGCTTGATGCTAATGTCCATAGTCGTTACCCAAGGTTGACTACCCGTATTGCGGTCAAGTATTTCACCACGTTCACTAATACCGGCTTGATTTAAGAATACTTCAAGCTCTTCCCAGCTCATACCTGATTCAGTCCAGTTTACCTTGGTATCATCAGCGCCTGACGGAATATAGGGTAAATATGGCGCGTAAGAATAAAATTGATAAGTATCACCAAAATCGTCGTCTCTATATGTACCCATTACCCAGCTAAACGGACGGCCTGTGCGACGTTCAAAGTATAGGTTAAAGTTAGTGTCATATCCTTCAAACAGTTGGGTAACGTAATTTAGGTTGAACTTAAACATATGCTCAACTTCGTAATATCCTCTGCCAGCAAAATCAACATTTCTGCTTTGTGTAACGTTGTTATCGTAGTTACTTTGTGCTCTGGAGTTACCACCTTTGGCGTTTTCAGTGACATCTTGATAAGTATAAGACATGGTCATACTAAGACCATTATCCCAACTCTTAGCCAATGCCGTTGACAAAACGATAGAACGGCCATCATCAGTAGCGTTGGTCATTATAATGTCAAAGTTGTCGTCTAAATCACCTGTATAACGACTGTCATAGATAATACGGCCATCGGCAGCAACACCTGACTCTACTAATGCGGTGTTATTCCAAATTGCTTCATTTTCTTTAACGTGATACATCAATTCGGTAGTCCAGTTAAAGTTTTCACCCAAACCAGGAATATCAAAATCGTAATCAGTTGCTATGCGTGCACGCCAGCTTGAAGGTAGTTTAAAGTTAGGGTCTGTGTAGTTAGTACTACCGGCGCCTTGCTCTAACGAATTTTGGATGCCTTGTGGTACGCTAGCAAATGAATCTACTTGGTTATCATCGTAATAATCGTCAACCGCACTAGATGGCGCGGCAACATAAGTTAAGCCATCATTTTGGAATGGGTTATTATACCAAACATTAGGAATACCCCCTTGAAAACGGCCAACACCAGCGGAAATAGTTAAGTCATCAGTGGCTGTCCACTCAACATTTACCCGTGGTAGGATAATGTCTAAACCGTCAAGGTTTTCTTGGTTAGTGTAGCCGTAGGTACTTTCAAAAGCTGTGTTTAATGTTGGTTTATCGCTTGACGATAAACGCTCGTAACGAACGCCAGCAGTAACAGTAAAATCATCACCTAGATAAAAGGTATCTTCCACATATAAGGATAATTGACTGCGTGATACATCATAGGCTAGGTCATTGACGTTACCGGTGTAGGCATTGCCATAGGTGAATTCACCATAACGACCTAAGGTTTGATCTTCAAAATCTCCAAAGCTGGCAAATTCCCATGAGCCTTTAGAGTTATCACCAAATAAGTTATATAGGTTCAGATCTTCATATTGCAAACCAAATTTTATTTCATGGTCATCCATCAAATAACTGGCATCCAAAGTGAGAATAAGGTTTTCGGTTTGGGCAACATTGGCGTGACTGTATCTGTCGGTGCCAAATTCAAAAGAAGGACCACGGTATTTGGTAATTGCTTTTACGGCCCCCATTTCTGAACTTGCTTCAGTATGTGTTTGCACATCTTTATAACTAATACCAACTTCAGTGCTAAAGTTTTCACTCCAGTCAGAGTATACTTTAGCGGCTAAATTGCTCATGTCTGTAACAATATTAGTACGACGTGACGCCATCTCTACTGTGCTGCCACCGGTGCCAAAATTACGCTCATCTTGGTCATCTTGCCATTGATAGGTAAAGTCTAAACGATGATTATCATCGATGTTCCAACTAAGTTTTGCTAACAATGTTTCGTTGGTATCAACTGGGTCGCCACCTAACGAGTCTTGTAAACCATAAACATCCCCTAAGATACGATTAAAGTCATCAAATTGTTCTTGTGATATATCGTATTCATGAGTCGCGCCACTATTTTCAAAACCATAGTCCATCGCTAATTTACTTGACCAATTTGAATAGTTTACAAAATAGAATAATTTATCTTCAATGATTGCACCACCGATGTTAAAACCAAAGCGTTCAACTGTTGCTATAGGAGCTACTTCAGATGTTTCGTAGGTTTTGTGGCCAGTATCATCAAGTATATAATCACCATCTTCTGTCATAGCATCAATTATTTGAACATCACCGGCCATATCTGGGGTTGAAGTTTCGGCAAAGCCTGAGAACTTAAATTCATTTGTACCTGACTTTGTTACCGCATTAATGGTGCCGCCGCCAAAATTACCTTTTTGAGCTGAAAATGGCGACACATCAACAGAAATTTGCTGGATGGCGTCTAAAGCAACAGGAGGCTGTTGGGTAGGGTAACCGCCAAAGTTAAGACCAAAATCATCGTTTTGGCTAATACCATCAACGGTTAAGCTGTTTGATCTTGGGTTTCCACCAGCAAATACTAACTCACCATTACCACTAATGCTTGCTAAGGGGTTTAAACGAGCAACATCTTTAATGTCTCGGTTAAAGCTTGGTGCATTTTTGATTGTATTGGCACTCATTACGCTATTTGAACCACCAGCTGTTTGTAAAAAACTAGTGCCAGTTACTTCAATTCGTTCAATGTCGACATTTTGTAGCTGTGTGTTTACGCGAAAAGTATCGCCTAAATTTAGAAAGATGTTATCTAAAGTGGCATCACTATAAGTGTCTGAATCAATAGTGACACTATATGGCCCACCCACGCGCAAACCCTTAGCAATAAATGAACCTGACTCATTAGTTATCAACTGTCGTGTTGTTCCTGATGGTTCGTGTAAAACGATAATTTTTACATTGGCGGCGGCATTACCGTCGGGATTTAAAATTTTACCTCGCATTGCTGAAGAGGTATCTGCTGCCATTGCGGATGTTGATAAACCTATGGCCACAACAATTGCGCTAGCTACCTGATTGAGTTTATGTATTCTCATGTTTAATTTTTCCTTTGTAAATATTTAGTGGAGCTTAATTGATAATCAATTATTAATATGTCAGCGTAAAATCTAACCTCAACAAGCTCTTCTTATCTCTCTGATTATTATGCGTAAATCTTCACTTTCATTGCTTTTTATACTGATTGTGATGGTAAGAGATATTATTAGAGTCTTACTTCTTGACTTGTGTGTCAAGAGTTTTTGACCGAATGGTCAGAAAATTGTCCTCTTGGTCTAATTGGGTGGAGGTAAGTTTAGGGTGCAAATGTTTAATGTCATTTAATTGGTGAGTGCAACTTACGCTGGTTGTGTTTTTGCTGTGGTGTACCTCGACGCCTTGAGCAGGAAGCCCTTTGTACTAGTGAGGTGTAAGCGCAGAAGCAAAGCAGGTCATTCCATTTGTTTTATCGTCAAATATAAATAAATATTAGCCAGTTGGTCAGTTGTTTGGTGGTCGTCACAATGCCCTGTAGATCAATTAATATACAGGTTTGATTTGTGTTTTTATATTTTATGGTTTATGTTTGACTAATCGGTCAGCTATATTTAAGGGGGGTGAGCTACTAAAACGAACAAAATAAAAATATTAAGATGTGCATTTTAACATTTAGCAATTTGATTTTTAATTTGGACAGATCAAGGAAGTTTTTTAGCAGTAATTAGGATGTTGACCGTGAAAAAATCGATATAAATGCTCTGATGAAAATTCGATTTATCTTGACGTTGTAATAAACGGATCACAATTACAATACAGATATGTATGTTTCTACCTAATAATAACTCTAGGAAACCTTAATATGTCTCAGAAAGTAAAAAATACCGTACAATTATGCACTAGTGTGGCACTACTAATGTTATCCACATCGGCCTATAGTGAAATTCCAACGAATTACTACAGCAGTGTTGACAGCTCAACTTCTCAAGGCTTACAAACGTCGCTGCATAATATTATTAATGATCACACTAAAATACCTTATACCTCAACTGCTACCGATACTTGGGATGTCTTAGAGTTAGCAGATCAAGACCCAAACAATGCCAATAATGTTATTGATCTCTATAAAAATGACAGTTATACAAAAGAAGGGGGAGGGAACACATTTTACAACCGTGAACACTCTTGGCCTAAATCGTATGGTTTCCCCAGCGATGGCTCAGCAAATTACCCTTATACAGACTTACATCATCTTTTTATTGCCAATAGCGGCTATAACTCTAGTCGAAGCAACAAACCCTATGCGGATTGCCTTAGTTGCTCAGAAAAAGTGACTGTGGCCAATGATGGCCGAGGCGGTACGGTTAACGATTCAAATTGGACAGAAGGTCAATTTACCACAGGTTCATGGCAAACTTGGCAAGGTAGAAAAGGCGATGTTGCCCGCGCATTAATGTATATGTCGGTTCGATATGAAGGCGGTAACCATGGTATTACCGGGGCGATGGAGCCGGATTTAATTTTAACCGACGATAGAGACCTAATTGCTGCATCTAATCAAGGCGCGAACATCACAACTGCCTATATGGGCTTGAAATCAACACTGATCCAATGGAGCAAAGACGATCCTGTTGATAGTTATGAACTTCGCCATAACGATACCGTTTATAGCTTTCAAGGTAACCGAAACCCTTTTGTGGACCATCCTGAATATATTAGCTGTGTTTTTGAAAGCATATGTACTGGCGGCGGTGGCGGTGATGTTACACCTCCAATTGTACCAGGCAACTTTTCGGCCACCGGTGGCTCACAGTTGATTGCTCTTGACTGGAGTGCTAACAGTGAACCAGATTTAGCAGGTTATAACATTTATCGCAGCGACAGTTCTGGCGGTACCTTTATTAAACAAAACAGTACGACTATTAATACCAACACTTATACAGACAACAATGTTGCTGCAGAAACTACCTACTTTTATAAAGTTTCCGCTATCGACAGTTCCAATAATGAGTCGACATTAAGCACTGAAGTATTTGCCACAACAGATGCTACAACCCCGCCAGCCAGTAACACGGCTTGGATCAATGAAATTCATTATGACAATGCCAGCACGGATACGGGAGAAATGGTTGAAGTTGCCGGTAGTGCCGGCTTAGATCTTAGCGGCTGGCAATTAATTGCATATAATGGCAGCAATGGTGCTTCTTATAAAACTATTGCATTATCAGGTACATTACCTGATCAAATAAGCAGTTTTGGTACTATAAGTTTTAATATTGCGGGCTTACAAAATGGTGCCCCTGATGGCATTGCACTCGTAGACAATGCTGGCACAGTTGTTGAATTTATCAGTTATGAAGGCATCATGACCGCTACTAATGGCAGTGCTAATGGTATGACTTCAACTGACATAGGTGTAAGTGAAACCAGTTCAACTCCGGTTGGACATTCATTGCAACGTAGTGGTGATGGTCAGCAAGGTAGTGACTTTACTTGGCAGTTTGCTGCATCCAATACTGCTGGATTAGTTAATACTGACCAAACTTTTGGTGGTGGAGCGCCAGTAAATCAATTACCAATAGCTTCAATAACATCAAATTGTAACGACTTAAACTGTACTTTTGATGCAAGTGGTAGTTCAGATCCTGATGGTACCATAGTAAGTTATGCTTGGGACTTTGGTGACGGTAATGTTTCTTCAGCCATATCGCCAAGTCATACTTATGCTGCCGATGGCTCATACTTAGTACAACTTACCGTAACTGATAATTCATCAGCAACGGCTACTACGACGGCCACTGTAGAGGTAATTCATGTTGTCAGTATCCCTTGGATAAATGAACTTCACTACGATAACAAAGGTAATGATAAAAACGAGGGAGTTGAAATTGCAGCAAGTGCTGGGACAGATTTAACTAACTGGCGCATTGAAGCATATAACGGTAACGATGGTTCATTATATAAAACCATTAACCTTTCGGGTATTGTTCCAAACTTACAAAACGGTTTTGGCACAATAAATTTCAACGCAAGTGGTTTACAAAATGGTTCGTCAGATGGCATAGCCTTGATTGACGATAGTGGCGCAGTAATTCAGTTTCTCAGTTATGAAGGTACACTTACTGCCCAAGACGGAGCTGCGTCAGGGTTAACATCTACGGATATAGGTGTTGCAGAAAGCAGTACGACTTCATCAAAGAATTCCTTACAGCTTAGTGGTAATGGTCAACAATACAGTGACTTTACTTGGCAAAGTGAGGCTTCACAGACCAGAGGGTCGATTAATAATAACCAGTCGTTTTAACGGCGTTTATAAAGTTACCGGGTAGTTATTTTCCGGTAACTTTTATCGAATAGCAGTAAATAGATAGAGTCAGCGAGACTGTTCTAAACGCAATGCGTAATTCTGGCTGGATCAAAATATTAATCTTAATCGATTAATTTATTATCTATTATTGGCACGTTAATATGTGTTTTCACCAACTATAATAAAGGAAGGATTGTGAGCCTATCTGAAATGATTTTTTTTGAACGCTTTGAAGCTGATATATTGTCTGGTAAGAAAACTATAACAATTAGAGATGAATCAGAAAAAGATTACTCTCTAAACAGTATTGTTCAAGTCGTTACTTATGAAAATAATCGATGGTTTTGTGAGTTAAAAATAAAAAATGTAGAAGAAATCACCTTTAGTAAATTGTCATGTTTTCATGCAAAACAAGAGAATATGACGCTTTCTGAGCTGAAAGATGTTATCCGAAAAATTTATCCTAACGTAGAAAAATTGTACGTGATCTCATACGAATTGATTGAATAGTTAGCTATAAGGGCTATTAATGTATAAATATCGCCAATGAACTGAGACATTGTCATTGTCGCTTAAAAAAAACAGTGATAAATGACTAATTTACGTGCCAGTATTCGGGACGTTATCGGTAGAAAAGCTAATCCAAATTATTTTTACACTATAGCTTTGATAAAACCAAAAGACGGTTGTTGGCGGGCATATCATGATCGTCAATTAAAACTAGTCCCGCGGAACTTGCCAATGATAAAATTGCTTCTATATCACGAATACCGCTCTCTATGTCTCTGTCTTTAAGCCATAAATCAAAATTAGCGTTACTTTCGCTAGTAAATTCTCCTTGGTATTTAAAAGGTCCATATATACAAATCATTCCTAGACTTGGTAAATTATCAGCAATACCATCAAAAAATTTCACCACTAATGGCCAACTAATTATATGCAGTGTATTGGCGGTAAATAAGCCATCAATGTGTTGTTTCGGTATAAGCTCAGGCCATGTGTCATTTAAATCAACTACAATAGGTCTTTGCACATTAGTTAACGTTATTTCATCTAACCAGGCGTTAATTCCTGAATGATTTATCAACAAGTCACTGGTTTGCCAAGTTAAGTGCGGAAGGTGTTGACCGAAGTAAGCGGCATGTTGTCCCGTTCCTGAGCCGATTTCTAAAACATGCTTAGTGCTTGCAAATGTTCTTGTCAAAAGATTTAGAATTGGTCGCTGATTATTTTGACATGCTTGAGAGAATGGTTTGTTCATCATATATTCTTATGTTAGTTAATCTATATTTTTAAAAGGTAACATCTGCTGACATTGTTGTTGATACGTTAGCATATGCCGTTGTTCTTGTAGACAAAAGTCTTTAATGGCTGCTTTAAATGCTGGGTGTTTTATCCAGTGATAAGAGTGAGTTAATACAGGCTCAAAGCCTCTTTGAATTTTGTGTTCACCTTGAGTACCAGGGTTAAAGCACTTTAGTTTGTTTTGAATGCAAAATTCGATACCTAGATAATAACAAAGCTCAAAATGTAAGTTATTACATGGTTTAGTACAGCCCCAGTAGCGGCCATACAATTGAGTGTCGTCGTAAAAGAACAGTGCACAAGCTATATCTTCGAATTCATCACTAGCAATGATCAATAAAACATTATTATTCATCTGAGTGACTATTTTCCGAAAAAACGCATGACTTAAGTGGGGTTGGTGACCGCGTTTCAAATAAGTGAGTTGGTAGGTCAAATAAAAAAAATCTAAATCTTTAGAAGTGATTTCTTTACCTTTCAACTGACGTATTTCAATTCCTTGTTTAACAATTGATAGCCTTTCTTTGCGAGTGTTTTTTCTTTTGCGCGAAGTGAAGGTATTTAAAAAATCATCAAATGTTTTAAAGTCACGATTAAACCAATGAAATTGTACGGTATTACGCTCATAAACATCTTCAGGCAAACTCACCTGTATTTCATCACAATACAAAATATGCCAACTGTTAATATTTGCTTGCTGACAGTGTTCAATTAAGGGAGAAAATAATTCATGCATATGCAGTGTTGAGGAAAGTAACTTAGTGCTAGTAACAGGTGTAAAGGGAATGGTGGCAACTAACTTAGGGTAATAATCAATGCCATTACGTTGGAAAGCATCAGCCCAATCCCAATCAAAAACATATTCGCCCCACGAATGGCTTTTCAAATACATAGGCATTATTGCCGATAGTTCATTTTCAGTGGTTACCGTAAAGTGATGAGCCTGCCAACCTTGTTTTGCACTAACAGATTCGCTGCTTTCAAGCACATTGAAAAAATCATACTGAAGAAAGGGGCAAGGGGAGTTAGTTAATTTTTTCCAATGACTTGCAGAGATTTTATCAATGTTATCTATGAAACTAATGGTTTTATTGGCATTCAACGATAATATCTCACTAGATAATGGTTCTTCATATATTACTCTCAAATATCAAAAGATAACGAATACTTTCAGCACAGTTAATCACTGAAATGCAAAGATTAACTAGCCGCATCACTAGTTGCAAGTTTAACCTGGCAAAAGCACTATCCTTTCAGCTAGTTGAGCAGAGTTTATCGATAAATTTTGCTACTCGTCGCTTAAGTCTCTAGTTAAGCTAAAGCCAGCTTTGCCTAACATTTACTAACGTTCTACACTTAAAGAAACAACTAACAAAGAGCGCTTTACAATGGCTACACTTACGGAGCAGCTAAAAAAGTTCAAAATTTCATTTGATAAGTCAGTGCCTGTAGAAGTACTTGAAACATTAAGTAGAAGCATTTCTTTGATTCAAAGGCAACAAGTACTGTCGAAAAGATTAATTGTAGGCAATGCAGTACATATAGGCGCATTGTACGACAGTGAAGCAAATTTGATTGATGTGGACGATTTACTTTTACAAAATCCACTTATCATTACTTTTATCAGGGGAGCCTGGTGCCCTTATTGTATGCTAGAGCTACAACATTGGAATGAGTTTTTGAAATCAAGAAATGAACAAGTAAATTTTGTGGCGATTTCGGCCGAAACATCTGATTTATCCGAACTGGCTAAAGCCGATAACAAACTCGATTTCACCATGTTAGTTGATAAAGAGTATCAGCTATCGCGAAAATTTGGTCTGACTTATGAAATAGACTCAGAGATGAAAGCGCTATTACTAAAGTGGGGCGTTGACTTAACCAAGCGAACTTGTATCGATGATTATCTCTTACCTATACCCGCCACTTATATAATTGATAAGAATAATGAGATTAGATACGCGTTTATAGAAGAAGACTACACGCAGAGAGCTGAGCCAAGTAAAGTCTATAACGAATATAAAAAGCTAATTCGGTAACACGGTTATAGAAAAATGTTTTCATCACGCTCAATTTGAGCATAGTTGTGCGGGAATCATGAATAGGCAATTTATAGTTTACAAGCCGTGAGCCGTGAAATAGCCATCACCTCCACATTTTTCGTATCTAACAATTTCCATTGAATATTAAGATCATATAAATTCATACCATAGATTTTATCATCTTTTTTATTCTGTTTGTATGCCGGTCGAGGGTCTTGTGCCAATACTTGTTTTATTAATAATGTTAATTCAGGTATTGCTTGTTCATAATTAGCTAGACTGGCATGAACCTTAGTAGAAAAAGTTACTGACAAGTTAGCTTTTGGTTGTTCTTGGGCAAAACCTGCATGCGCTTCAGGGAGTGAATCTGAGTATGGGATATAAGGCTTTATATCAATAATTGGTGTTTTATCTAATAGGTCTATACCAGAAATATGCAGTATCACTTTTTGATTTAATACTTCTATATTGCTGAGCTTTACTACCGACATACCAATTGGGTTAGGTCTGAAGTTTGAACGTGTAGCTAAAACACCCACCTTGATATTGCCGCCTAATCGTGGTGGCCTAACTAAAGGTTTCCAACCTTGCTTTTGGGTACCATGAAAGACAAAGAGCAACCAAATATGGCTAAATTGCTCTAAATTTCGTACTGACTCGATATTATTACATTCCCCTTGTAAAATGATTTTACCTTTTGCTGCACTTACAAGGCCAGGCTGGCGAGGAATGGCAAACTTTTCTTTATAGGGTGAATTAACAAACCCTATTGGGGTTAAGGTAATATCGTCCATTCTATTATTCATTAGTGTCAATTTGGTAGGCTTTGGCGTAACAAACGATAACAGCATGGCATTGTTGGCTGTCATTGCTAGCTTTAAGTTGCTCTAGCTGGGCGTTTGACAGTAAGGTACAGCCAGTAAACACCACACCATTAGCATGATTACTAAATGCCTGTTGTCTAGCTTGAGTTCGTGCGTTTACTTCGTCTGGAATTGCGTGGTGAGCCAAGCTTTGGCAATCTTGACCTTCAACACTTGATATCAAACGATATTTACCCTCAATATCACTTTCTTTATCATAAATGTCCACTTTTGCTGCAGAAAAATAGTCATGAAAGTTATCTTTATCAAAGTTGGTTGAAACATATTGATAACTACAACTGCTAAGTAAAATTGAAAGGGAAGCCACTGTTAAGCATAAAATGCTAATATTTTTGCACATAATTAATTTATCTCTGACAGTTTATTATTAGGTGAAGTAGGCTTTTTTCCTGTAACCCAATAATTAAATAATCTATTTATATCATTGTTTTGTTTTTTCATTTGAATCCAGTTGCGCATAAAAAGTTCAAAAGCACTGTCTTGATTGTTTATAGCAAATACCATCGAGATAGGGGGTTGTGCAGGCTTAAGTACTATAATGGTATATTGGAGGTATAATAACGTCCACACCGAAGCAGGCGAATTGTGAACATAATTCATTATTTGTTTAATCATCATGTACTCTAATATTATAGGGACAGTTTTCAAACACCTAAATCATTAATTTTTTGAAAATAAAAAAGGTATCGCGTTACACCATACCTTTCATACTTATTGGTTTCTGTTTGATTATACTACTTTATTTCAACTACTTAACTCTCATGCCGGCTTTTGCTCCATCGTCAGGATTCAATATCCATAAATCCTGACCACCAGGGCCAGCAGCTAATACCATGCCTTCTGACATACCAAAGCGCATTTTTCTAGGCGCTAAATTAGCGACCATAACGGTATGTTTTCCTATTAAATCTTCTGGTTGGTAAGCTGATTTGATACCAGCGAATACCTGGCGGGTTTCTGTATCGTTGTCATCTAACGATAGTGTTAATTTTAGTAGTTTATCCGCTTTTTCAACATGCTCTGCATTGATGATTTTAGCGATACGTAAATCAATTTTAGCAAAATCATCAAACTGTATTTCATCACTAATAGGGTCAACTGCTATAGGGTTCGCTAATGCTGCACTATTATCTACTGCTTTAGTTTTATTCTTAGCTTTGTCTGTTTTTTTAGATTTTTTATTTTCAACAATTGACGAAGGTGCTAAATTTTCTTTAGATGCATCGGTCATGGCATTAACCTTATCCATATCTACACGTTGCAATAAAGCTTTAAACTTATTAATTTTATGTCCAGTCAATAGGCTCTTATGACCTTCCCATACTAGTTCATCATTTAAAAATGCTGCGGTACTGTCAGCAAGCACAGGTAATACGGGCTTTAAATAAATCATTAAAGTACGGAACATATTGATGCCAAGAGAACAGATATCCTGTACTTCTTGTTGTTTGCTTTCATCTTTGATTAATTGCCACGGCTCTTTAACGGCAATGTATTCATTCACTTTATCTGCTAGTGCCATTATTTCGCGCATAGCACGGCCAAAATCGCGACTTTCATAAAGTGCCGCAATGCTATCGCCTGCATTCATTACTTCATCAGCAAGGTCTTTATCATCAACGGTAGTAGATAACATACCGTCGAAACGTTTAGTGATAAAACTAGCACAACGCGAGGCAATATTAACAACTTTTCCTACTAAGTCCGAGTTTACCCGCTGAGCAAAGTCTTCTAGGTTTAAATCTAAATCATCAATGCGATGCGTCAATTTAGCGGCATAATAATAACGCAAGTATTCTGGATTCAAATGTTCTAAATAAGTACGACCTTTAATAAATGTCCCTTTAGACTTAGACATTTTAGCACCGTTTACTGTAACGAAACCATGTGCGTAAACAGCAGTGGGCTTACGATAGCCAGCACCTTCTAACATCGCTGGCCAAAACAGACTGTGGAAATAAATAATATCTTTACCAATAAAGTGATAAAGCTCAGCGTCTGATTTTTCATCCCAGAAGCTGTCAAAATCTATATTAGAATTTTTATTGCACAAGTTTTTGAAGCTACCCATGTAACCAATAGGAGCATCTAACCATACATAGAAGAACTTACCAGGTGCATTGGGAATTTCAAAACCAAAATAAGGCGCATCACGGCTTATATCCCATTGTCTAAGCCCTTGCTCAAACCATTCAGCCAATTTATTGGCCATTTCTTCTTGTAATGCACCGCTACGGGTCCAATCTTTCAACATTTGTTCAAAGGCAGGCAAATCAAAAAAGTAATGCTCTGAATCTTTTAAAACAGGTGTTGCACCAGATACTACTGAACGAGGGTTTAATACTTCTGTTGGAGAATACGTTGCGCCACAATCATCACAACTATCACCATTTTGATCTTCGGACTTACATTTGGGACAAGTACCTTTAATAAACCTATCAGGTAGGAACATTTCTTTTTCAGGATCGAAAAGTTGTGAAATAGTGCGCGTTTTTATATGGCCACTGGCATGCAAACGGTTATATATTTCGGTAGCAAACTCTCGATTTTCGTCACTATGCGTTGAGTGGTAATTATCAAAACTAATATGAAAGTCAGCAAAATCATTCATATGCTCTTCACGAACAGCATTTATCATTTCTTCAGGTGTTATGCCTAGCTCTTGCGCTTTTAGCATAATTGGCGTGCCATGAGCATCATCGGCACAAACAAAATAGGTTTCATGACCGCGCATACGCTGAAAACGCACCCAAATATCGGTTTGAATATGCTCGAGTAAGTGGCCTAAATGAATCGAACCATTGGCATAAGGCAAAGCACAAGTCACTAATATTTTGCGCTTTTTAGGTAATGTTTGTGAAGATATTGCTGTAGACATGAATTAATAGTGTATTTTGATGGTAATAATGGCTGCAATAGTACAGAATTTAGCGTTTATACTCAAATAATTAATGTCACTATATGTTTGATAAAATTTTCTCTAAATCTAAGACTAAAACAGTACAAAAGGCTGATGGCGAATTTATATCCCAAGGGGAAAATTCATCGAAGACCAATAAATTATCTCTGCTAGACAAGAAACAAATTATTGAGGAGGCATTAGCGTCTTATCGCTCCGTTAACTTCCCTCAAGGTGTCTTAGCTGTTTGCGCTTCTTTTGATATCAAGGCAGAACAATCAGACGATGTCTATATTCACCTTTGCATGCCATTTCCTTGTAAAGGAGAGCTAGAAGCTATTGCCGAAGCATTATCTAAAACACTTCAACAAGCTGTTCATCTAGAAATTGACTTAGCCATTAAGGGCGTAAGAAATTTTTCGCTATCAGGTAGTTCAGGTAACATCAAAAATATAATTGCTGTAGCTTCAGGGAAAGGTGGTGTTGGTAAATCAACGACTACGGTAAACCTTGCCTATGCTTTGATCGCAGAAGGTGCCAAAGTAGGCATTTTAGATGCTGATATTTATGGTCCATCTATCCCAACATTGCTGGGTTTAAAAAATGCCAAACCTAGTTCACATGATGGTAAATTGATGATGCCACTTGTTTCACATGGCTTACATGCAATGTCTATCGGATTTTTGGTAAATGAAAATGATGCAACTGTGTGGCGTGGCCCTATGGCGAGTGGCGCATTTAATCAACTATTAAATGAAACAGCATGGCCCGAGCTGGATTATTTGTTAATTGATATGCCTCCTGGAACAGGCGATATACAATTAACACTTGCGCAAAAAGTACCAGTGGCAGCCGCTGTTATTGTCACTACACCGCAAGATATGGCATTAATTGATGCGGCCAAAGGTGTCGCTATGTTTGATAAAGTTAAAGTTCCTGTACTTGGCATTGTTGAAAATATGAGTTATCACCTTTGTGAACAATGTGGACATAAAAGCCATGTGTTTGGTGAAGCTGGTGGTGCTGAGATGGCTAAATCTAAACATACCCATCTGTTAGGTCAATTACCTTTAAAGATTGATATCCGCCAAGATGCAGATTTTGGTCAATCAGACATCATTGAAAATAGCGCTGGCGAAATCGCTACTTTGTACCGTAGAATAGCGCGTAATATTACCGGGCAATTATTTTTACAATTAGATAATAATAGTCCGTTAACCTCTCAAGTCGAAATAGTTCACTAGCTATTTTGAAAATGAATAAGAACAAATTATGAGACTATGTGATAAAGATATCGAGCAATACCTCGATGATGAAAAAATAATTATATCTCCTAAACCAGATAGTTCGATGATTTCAGGGGTAAGTGTTGATATCCGTTTAGGCAATGAATTCCGTGTTTTTCAGGATCATACCGCCCCTTATATAGATTTGAGTGGTCCGAAAGAAGAAATGCAACAAGCGATGAATTCAGTGATGAGTGATGAGATTGTTATTGCAGATGGCGATGCATTCTTTTTGCACCCTGGAGAGTTAGCGTTAGCAGTAACCTTTGAATCGGTTACTTTGCCAGATAATATTGTTGGCTGGTTAGATGGTCGTTCATCTTTGGCAAGACTTGGTCTTATGGTGCATGTGACTGCTCATCGCATTGATCCTGGTTGGTCTGGCCAAATTGTTTTAGAATTTTATAATTCGGGTAAATTGCCATTGGCTTTACGACCAAAAATGAAAATAGCGGCACTAAATTTTGAAACTATGTCATCAAGTGCTGCTCGACCATATAACAAGCGTGCAGACGCAAAATATAAAGGACAAAAGGGTGCTGTTGCTAGTCGCATTAGTGAAGATGACAAAAATTAATGCAAATTAAATACTATGCCGTTGCCTGATTAATGCCGATACTTGATACGCAATACTCAAGTGCAGCAATAAGTTTTTTCTTGTCATGGTGATGAGGCACTTTGTTGTGAGCCAAATCACGACAAATTACATTGACCTTTGCTGATTTGTTACAAGGGTCCTGGCTAATTACGCTATCAATGGGAAGACAGCCAATGTTTTCTTCAATCCAAGCTAACTTCTCATCTATTGATAGTTTTGCTGCTGGACTTTGTTCAGCAACAACATTATCGATAAATACACAGTGACCCTTTCTGTTATCAATAGCATTACTGATATCTCTAATTAACAGCGGAGGTATTATACTCGTTAGGAAGCTTCCTGGACCTAAAATGATAAGATCAGCATTGTTGATTGCCTTGATACAGGGCTCAATTGACTTTACCAATGGTGCAAGCATTAAGTTTCTTGGCATGATAGACATTTCATCTACAGAGAGCTCACCAACTCTACAACGCCCTTTAGGATAAAAAGCCATTAAGTCCGTAGGTGTTTCAGACATGGGAAGTACTTGTGTTCTTACTCTAAGCATTCTTCTGACTAACTTGATAGAGTCTAATGGTCTTGATTGAACTTGGCCTAGGCCATATAAAATTAAATTACCTAAATTATGACCGCCAAGTTCATCATTACCGTCAAAACGGAAATTGAATAATTGGTTACCTATAGACTCACTGTCTACAAGCTCAGTTAAACAATTTCTTAAATCGCCCCAAGCAATTGAACTGCTACGCTTTCTCAGTTTACCTGTTGAACCACCATTATCTGTGGTTGTTACTATGCCTGTTAGCTTGTCTCCCATATAAGAGAGGGTGGATAATACTCGGCCTAAACCGTGACCACCGCCAATGGCAACAATGTTTAATTCATTTAACTGCATTATATTGTGTCAATTCTAATTAGTTATTACTAATAGTTTGTACTTAATCAGCAAACAATACCTGTAATTGCACTAAAAAGAAAGTAGGCTAGTATGTGCTTGATTATTTTGGTAAGGCTAATAGCGTGTATAGTTTGATAAGGTTCATATTTTGTACAACCCAAACAAGTAGTTAGGTAAAAAACAAACAAGTTGTTGTATTAGTAATCAACCAAGTTAGCTTTTGAAGTTTTTTAGCATTTTTTTTAAAAAAAGTGTTGACAGTTTCAAGGCTGCTGCTTAGAATGCGCCTCGTTTTCAGCAAGTGTTTAATTCTTTAAAAGAACGCTGATTGAAAATACCTTACTTCTCTTTTGTAGAGTGTTAAGGGCTTATTTGATAGCTATTAGGCCAGTTATTAAATATAACCGTTTGAATTTTGTTTTATTAAATAGATTTAGACAAGCGGGGCTATAGCTCAGCTGGGAGAGCGCTTCGCTGGCAGCGAAGAGGTCTGCGGTTCGATCCCGCATAGCTCCACCACTTATTTTTAAGTAAGTGGCTAGAGATTTTATGTTTGACTGTCTAGAATTACTATCTAGCATAGTTAAACAACGATAGATTAGTGTCCCTATCGTCTAGAGGCCTAGGACACCGCCCTTTCACGGCGGTAACAGGGGTTCGAATCCCCTTAGGGATGCCACTATTTTTCTCAAAGATTATTAATATCTTTAAGAAAATTAATAAGTTTACTTGTACTTACAAAAAAATAAGTAATGTTCTGATTGGCAATAGCCTTTCTTAGTGTCCCTATCGTCTAGAGGCCTAGGACACCGCCCTTTCACGGCGGTAACAGGGGTTCGAATCCCCTTAGGGATGCCACTTCCTATTGATTATTCATAATTGATGGTTGTGCATAAAAAGTGAAGTAGCTGTCTCATGCTACAGATATTATCTAAAATGAGAGTTTAGAGTTTTAGTTTTTCTAAAAGTTAACTAGTATTAGTGATTAGAAAAAGCTAAATCACCAAAGCAATTTGGTAGATAGTTTGTATTAACAGTTGTTAATTCAGTGTCCCTATCGTCTAGAGGCCTAGGACACCGCCCTTTCACGGCGGTAACAGGGGTTCGAATCCCCTTAGGGATGCCACTTTCCTTGTTTGGTTAGTGTACAAAAGTGAAATATAGAAAGCCCACGCAATATTAGTATTGCGTGGGCTTTTTTGTGTGTTTAAGAAAAATCCTCAATAAGCCTTATTGTCGACAATGGCACTTAAGTTTACTTGCATAAATTATATTTTCAGCTATTATCCTTTTATTAATTTATATTTGTCGACAATTTCTGTCGGCAAAATGTCATTTAGTCGATATGAATAGAAGAAAGGCTTCACTCCTATGCACCTAGCAAATCCAACTAAACAAACAGCAGTAACAACGGCCGATAAAGTTTTTGAACAAATGCAGCACGCTATTGTAGAAGGTGAAATCCCTTCAGGAAGCAAGATAAGTGAACCCGAATTAGCTAAACGCTACCAAATCAGCCGTTCAACTTTACGCGAAGCACTTAATCGACTTGAAAAGTGTCACTTAATTGAACGTAAAGCCAATGTAGGCTCTCGAGTCGTTGACTGTACTATTGAAGGCTTACTTGAACTTTATATTACACGAGAAGCACTGGAAGGAATGGCTTGTAGGCAAGCTGCAAAAAACATGTCAGATGAGGAAATTGTCGACATGAAGGCCATGCTTAAGTTGCACGGACAAACTCAAGAGCTAAAAGATGGAACTGCATATTATCAAGAAGAGGGTGATTTAGACTTTCATTACAAAATAATTTTAGGTAGTCATAACCGGCAGTTGATTGACTTAATTTGTGGTCAATTGTACCACCTTGTTCGTATGTACAGGTGCCAGTTTGGCATGAATAGTCCTAGAGCTAGCCGTGCTTTCAATGAGCACTCGCAAATTATTCAAGCTATATGTGATAGAGATGGTGAATTGGCAGAAATGTTAATGCGCCGGCATATAGCCGCTTCGAGAAAAAATATTGAAAACAAAATCGCACAACAAGCGTTATAAGAACTTAAATAGAGGAAATAATATGTCTTTAACCATGTCAGCAGGTGCTAAATTTAAACAAGCACTTTCAAATAACCAGCCATTACAAGTTGTAGGTACCATCAACGCTTACTGTGCCATGATGGCCGAGCAATTAGGACATCAGGCTATCTATCTTTCAGGTGGTGGTGTAGCTAATGCCTCATACGGTTTACCCGATTTGGGAATGACATCGTTAAATGATGTTATAGCAGATGTAGCGAGAATCACTGCAGCATCGTCTTTACCGTTACTAGTAGATATTGATACAGGTTGGGGTGGGGCATTTAATATTGCTAAAACTATTAGAGATATGGAGAAAGCTGGTGCTGCAGCTGTCCATTTAGAAGACCAAGTAGCGCAGAAGCGTTGTGGTCATCGTCCAAACAAAGAAATTGTATCAACAGAAGAAATGGTTGACCGTATTCGTGCTGCTGTCGATGCTCGAATCGATCCTGACTTCTTCATTATGGCTCGTACCGATGCTTTTGCTCAAGAAGGATTGGAAGCGGCACTCGAGCGCGCGAAAGCGTATGTTGCTGCTGGTGCGGATGGTATTTTTGCGGAAGCCGTAAAAACAGAAGAACATTATCGTGCTTTTACCCAAGCGCTAGATGTACCGGTATTAGCTAACATCACTGAATTTGGCCAAACAGAGCTTTGGAATAAAGAACAACTTGGTGAGTGGGGTTGCGCCATGGTGCTTTATCCCTTATCAGCTTTCAGGGCAATGAATAAAGCGGCTGAGTCTGTTTATAAGACATTGCTTACTGATGGCGACCAAAAAGCAGAAATCGATAACATGCAAACGCGTATGGACTTATATGATTATCTTGGTTATCACGATTATGAGCAGAAGCTTGATGCGTTGTTCTCTGAAGGAAAAAATAAATAATTATCGATAATTGAACTTGCGCTAACAATTATTAATGCAAGCTATTATCTCTACATACAAAGATATATTAAAAATTTGAGGAAAGAATTATGTCAGAAAAGAAACTAAGTGGTGCAGGTCTACGTGGTCAAAGTGCAGGTGAAACATCTTTGTGTACCGTAGGTAAATCAGGTAGCGGTTTAACATACTGTGGTTATGATGTCGCTGATTTAGCTGAAAATGCAACTTTTGAAGAAGTAGCCTATTTATTATTTAATGGTGAATTACCGAACTCAAGTGAGTTGAGTGCTTATAAATCTGAATTACATGCGATGCGCGACATCCCGCAAGCACTAAAAGAAGTGTTGAAACTAATACCTAAATCTGCCCATCCGATGGATGTTATGCGTACCGGTTGCTCTTTTTTAGGTAATGTCGAGCCAGAACATGACTTTAGTGAACAGAACAACGCGGCCAATCGTTTGTTAGCCGCTTTTCCTGCGATGATGTGTTACTGGTATAAATTTAGCCATGAAGGTGTTGAGATTGACTGTACAAGTGACGAGAGCTCGTTGGCTGGACATTTCTTACGCTTGTTAAGTGGCGAATCACCATCAATCCAGCATGAACGGGTTATGGATGTTTCATTAATTTTATATGCAGAGCATGAGTTTAATGCTTCAACGTTTACAGCACGAGTTTGCGCATCAACCTTATCTGATATGTTCTCATGTGTTACCGGGGCAATTGGTACTTTACGTGGACCACTGCATGGCGGGGCAAACGAAGCAGCAATGGATATGATTCAAAAATTTAAGTCGCCTAGTGATGCTAAAGAACAAATGGCCGGCATGCTTGCCCGTAAAGAAAAGATCATGGGCTTTGGTCATGCAATATACCGTACATCTGATCCTCGTAATGTCATTATTAAAGCTTGGTCAGAAAAGTTAGCTGCAGAGAATGGTGATACTTCGCTTTATGATATTTCAGTAGCGTGTGAAGAGTTTATGTGGGACACGAAAAAGCTATTTTGTAATGCTGATTTTTTCCATGCTTCAACCTATAACTATATGGGTATTCCAACTAAATTATTTACCCCTATTTTCGTCTGTTCACGTTTAACAGGCTGGGCTGCACATGTTATGGAACAGCGAAGCAATAACCGTATTATACGTCCCAGTGCTGATTATACCGGTAGCGAGCCAAGAACAGTTACCCCGATAGAACAAAGATAAATGTAGGTTGTCCCTTGGGGCAAAATGAATTTAACTTTAGCGCCTCAATTCATTTTGAGGCGTTAAAGCAATTCCTACAATGGAGAGCTCATGAATTACAACTATAGAAAACCTTTACCAGGTGCTGGTATAGATTATTTTGATACCCGATCAGCAATAGAAGAAATAAGCGAAGGCGCTTATGCTAAATTACCTTATACCTCGCGTGTTTTAGCTGAGCAGCTAGTACGTCGATGTAAACCTGAGAATTTAACAGACTCACTAAAGCAGATCATTGAAAGCAAACAAGACCTAGATTTTCCATGGTATCCCGCTCGTGTGGTTTGTCATGATATTTTAGGGCAAACAGCGTTGGTAGATCTAGCCGGTTTACGCGATGCCATTGCCGAGCAAGGTGGTGATCCAGCCAAGGTTAATCCAGTTGTGCCAACACAACTTATTGTTGACCATTCATTAGCCGTTGAGCATGGTGGTTTTGAAAGTGATGCTTTTGATAAAAACCGCGCTATTGAAGATAGACGAAACGAACACCGCTTTCATTTTATCGAATGGACAAAGACAGCGTTTAAAAATGTTGATGTTATCCCTGCAGGTAACGGCATTATGCATCAAATCAACTTAGAAAAAATGTCTCCAGTTATACAAGCACGCGATGGCGTTGCTTTTCCGGATACTTGTGTTGGCACTGACAGTCATACCCCGCATATTGATGCGCTAGGTGTTATTGCCATCGGTGTTGGTGGACTAGAAGCTGAAACGGTTATGCTAGGTCAACCCTCCATGATGCGTTTACCTAATATTATTGGTGTTAAGCTAGTGGGTCAGCGTAAGCCAGGTATAACGGCTACTGATATGGTTCTGGCTATTACTGAGTTTTTAAGAAATGAAAAAGTCGTTTCTAGTTACCTTGAATTTTTCGGTGAGGGTACAAAAGCATTAACGATTGGTGATAGAGCAACTATTTCCAACATGACACCCGAATATGGTGCTTCTGCGGGTATGTTTTATATTGATCAGCAAACCATTGATTACTTGAAACTAACTGGGCGAGAGCCTGAACAAGTTCAACTTGTTGAAACTTATGCGAAGCATACGGGTTTGTGGGCTGATGATTTAATCGAAGCTGAATATAAGCGTGTGCTTGAATTTGATTTGTCAACAGTTGGCCGAAATATGGCAGGGCCGTCAAATCCACATCGTCGTTTAGCTACCGCAGATCTAGTTACCAAAGGGATCGCAAAAGACCTAGCTGCATGCCAAGCTCAAGAGAAAGCAGGGCAGATGCCAGATGGCGCAGTAATCATTGCTGCAATTACCAGTTGTACTAATACGTCTAATCCACGCAATGTTGTCGCTGCAGGTTTGGTCGCTAAACGTGCTAATGAACTCGGTTTAGTGCGAAAACCTTGGGTTAAGTCTTCTTTTGCACCAGGTTCTAAAGTAGCAAAACTCTATTTAGAAGAAGCAGGCCTATTGACTGAAATGGAAAAATTAGGTTTTGGTATTGTTGGATATGCATGTACTACGTGTAATGGGATGAGTGGAGCATTAGATCCAATTATTCAACAAGAAGTTATTGACCGAGATTTATACGCAACGGCGGTATTATCGGGTAACCGTAACTTTGATGGTCGTATTCATCCTTTTGCTAAACAAGCTTTCTTGGCATCACCGCCATTAGTCGTGGCTTATGCGATTGCTGGCACTATGCGATTTGATATAGAAAAAGACATATTGGGCCAAGATAAACAAGGTAATGATATTACCTTAAAGGACATTTGGCCCAGTGATGAAGAAATTGATGCTATTGTTTCTTCAGCGGTTAAACCTGAGCAATTTAAGAAAATCTATAAACCAATGTTTGACTTAGGTGCATTTGAGCCTGCAGAGAGTCCATTATATGCTTGGGATGAATCCAGTACATATATTCGTCGCCCGCCTTATTGGGAAGGTGCATTAGCGGGTGAACGTACCATGAAGGGCATGAGACCACTTGCTGTGTTAGGAGATAACATTACCACCGATCATTTGTCACCTTCAAATGCTATACAACTAAATAGTGCTGCTGGTGCTTATTTAGATAAAATGGGCTTGCCGGAAAAAGACTTTAATTCATATGCTACGCATAGAGGCGATCACTTAACAGCACAACGGGCTACTTTTGCTAATCCTAAGCTGTTTAATGAAATGTGCCTTGATGAAGGTGGTGCAGTAATTCAAGGCTCATTAGCTCGTGTTGAACCTGAAGGTCAAAGCATGCGCATGTGGGAGGCAATAGAGACCTACATGGAACGTAAGCAGCCGCTAATTATTATCGCTGGGGCTGATTACGGGCAGGGCTCTTCACGTGATTGGGCTGCTAAAGGTGTACGTTTAGCGGGCGTTGAAGTTATTGTTGCACAAGGGTTTGAGCGTATTCATCGAACTAATCTTGTTGGAATGGGGGTCTTACCCCTTGAATTCGTCAATGAAGAAACACGTAAAACCTATCATATTGATGGCAGCGAAACCTATGATGTTAGCGGGGATATTTCGCCTGGTGGCACTATGAGTGTTGACATGACTCGTGCCAATGGAGAAACGATAACTATTGCAGTTAAATGTAGATTAGATACTGCCGATGAAGTTAGCGTTTATAAAGCAGGTGGTGTTCTACAAAAATTTGCCAATGACTTTTTACAATCTAACAAAAAATAACCTTTGCTAGATTCGATTATTAAAATGGCACAATAATGTGCCTTTTTTATATAAACTAATATTAATAAGGGGGAGCTGATGGCTCATTTACCTCAACTTAAAGTGCCTGCTACTTACATGCGTGGTGGTACATCAAAAGGTGTGTTTTTCAACTTGTCGGATTTACCAGAGCAAGCGCAATTGCCGGGTGAATATCGCGATAATTTGTTATTAAGGGTCATTGGCAGTCCAGATCCATACGGTAAACAAACTGATGGTATGGGCGGCGCAACCTCTAGTACTAGTAAAACTGTGATCATAGAAAAATCAAAGCAAACGGATCACGATGTTGATTACTTGTTTGGACAAGTTGCCATTGATAAAGCCTTTGTCGATTGGTCTGGGAATTGTGGGAACTTAACCGCAGCTGTAGGCTCTTTCGCCATAAACGCAGGGTTAATTGATAGTAATCGTGTACCTGTTAATGGTATTTGCACCGTTAGAATATGGCAAAAAAACATTTCAAAAACTATCATTGCTCAAGTACCTATTACAGATGGCCAAGTTCAAGAAACTGGCGATTTTGAGTTAGATGGCGTCACTTTTCCGGCAGCTGAAGTGCCTGTAGAGTTTATAGCGCCTGTTGATCCTGAAGAAGCAATGTTTCCAACAGGTAATTTAGTTGATGAATTAGAAGTGCCCAATATCGGTACTTTCAAGGCTACAATGATAAATGCAGGTATCCCAACAATATTTTTAAATGCCAATGATATTGGTTATGTTGGTATTGAATTACAAGACGCTATCAATAGTGATAAAACGGCTTTAAGGCGTTTTGAAACAATTCGGGCTTATGGTGCAATAAAAATGGGATTGATCAGCAATATCAAGGACGCTGAGTCTCGTCAACATACGCCAAAAATAGCGTTTGTATCACCTGCTCAGGATTATGTTACTTCGAGCAATAAATCAGTATCAGCTGATGATATTGATCTACATGTTCGAGCCTTGTCTATGGGTAAATTACATCATGCAATGATGGGGACAGCAGCGGTAGCTATTGGTACCGCTGCTGCCATTCCTGGTACGTTAGTCAATAATGCAGCAGGTGGTGGTAAAAAGGATGATGTGATTTTTGGTCACCCTTCAGGCACGTTAAAAGTGGGTGCACAAGCCGTAAAAGTTGACGGTTGCTGGACAGTAAACAAAGTTGTTATGAGTCGAAGTGCGCGTATCTTGATGGAAGGTTGGGTACGTGTACCTGCAGATACTCTATAATAAGGCGTTTTTACAATTTTTTCTTGTAGGCCGAACTTTTACTATATAGTAAGGCCTAATCGATTTTTAAATGAAAGCAAAAGCAATACTTGTTTGAAATTTAAACGACTTATAGCTCGTTCGAGAAGGTAGTTACACGAACGAGCTAAGTATTGCCAATAAAGTAATCAAACTGTTGTAAAGCAGGCTCGAAAGCGCAATAACTCAAAATAACTATGGCCCCGAAAAGCAAAAGAATATATTGCAATCAATCCTTAACTAAAAACTTCCCGCTATTGTGTATAGAGTTCAAATAAAATTAATAACACATTGATACAGGTTGATTCATTGGCTATGTTAAAATACTGATGTTCTAGAAGAACAACATTTAATTGATTGTATAAATAGTAAAGCATAACCAACCAGCTAGGAGCAAATTATGTCTGAACAATCAAAAAGCCACGTTAGCCAAATAGCGCTATTTTTAGTTTGCTTTACCCTTTTGACGGTAACCAAAGTGTTTGCCTTTGATCTTGACTCAGGTATCGAAGTAAACGGGCAGGCAAGTGTTCTCGTGGTGCCAGATCATTTTGTTTTATCTATAGCTGTGGTCGAGAAAGGGCATTTTACTGACAAAATTAGAGCTATTGTGGATCACAAAAGTGATCTGGTAATTAATATCGCTCGAAAGTTAGATATACCATCTAACGATATCAATTCAGCAAGAGTATCATTGCGAATTATTAAAAAAGATTCTCCAATTTATTTAAAAGGGTTAGAAGTTAATAATCAATTACCCAATAACCGACAAAGCCAGGTCCATTTAGGGGGAAATCCTAGAGAAGACAATAGTCGTAAAACTCAGTATTTTGAATTAAGTAGAAATATCACCGTTAAATTTTCAGATATCAAAAAATATGATAGGTTTTTAAATCAAGTGTTAAAAATTGGTGTTGGCCGAGTATTCCCTTTAACGATGTCTATTGATGATACTGAAAAATACTATCAGCAAGCGTTAAAACAAGCGATTGCAAACGCAAAGGATAAAGCGCTACTGATTGCAAATAAAATAGGACAGGAGTTGGCAAATATTATCAGTGTAAAAGAACAAAGTAGTAACCACTACAGAGCAAGGTTTAGTAGCGAAATGATGACGGCTAATAGCACCTATGGACATAATTCACAGGTTGGAAATCAATCTATCAATGCAAATGTGTTAATAAGATACGCATTGAAATAGCCAATAATTACCATAAATTTATGCTGCTACCAGATAAAAGCTTTAATTAATGTGGCTTTCAAGGTATGTTATGCGTTTTTAAAGCATATTTAAATTATTGGAATTTATCATTGTCTAACAAAACTGAGTTTTATCGTGAATTACTAAGGCAAACAAAAGCGTTGATTAGTGATGAAACAGACTCAATCGCCAACATGGCAAATATATCTGCCTTACTATTTGATGCGTTAGAGCAAATCAATTGGGTTGGTTTTTATCGTGTACTTGATGGGCAACTTATTCTTGGTCCTTTTCAAGGTAAAGTTGCTTGTATTAGAATACCCTTAGGTAAAGGGGTATGCGGAACTTCAGCACAAACAGCAACGACGCAGTTAGTAAATGATGTCCATCAATTTGATGGCCACATCGCTTGTGATGCAACGACCAATGCTGAAATTGTTATTCCTGTTCAAGTTAACGGTGATATAATAGCGGTTTTGGATATTGATAGTACGATTTTTAGTCGTTTTGACCAAGAAGACCAGCTAGGTTTAGAAGCCATTGTTGCGGAATTTGAGCAAAGTTTATCAGTTGATGTGAAATAGAAGCAATATGAAAGAATTTGTCGTAATACATGACTACCTAGTCACAGAAGAAGTTGTTGGTGACTGGGAAGGACAAGAAGAAGAAGTCGCAGAGCGAGTTAATGAGATTTACCATACGCTCTACGATTTAGCAGAAGAAGATATTGAAACCGAAATACTAGAGCAATTGCTTGCTTTAGTGTGGGATACTTGGATTGGGCAGGAAGCTTTACCAGATATAGAGTCTGAAGATATTTATGATTGGTGTCGCCATGTTCTAGATAATCGTGAGCAGCACTTACAAACACAAGATTATTAATTTAACACTTTAACCAAAATTGTATAAAAAGTAGTATTTATGGAAACTGAAATTAAAAGAATTAGCACCAAAGACATTATCACTTATTTAGCGGAAAAATTTCCGGAGTGTTTCTCAGTAAAAGGACCGGTTAAGCCACTTAAAGTTGGTATTTTTCAGGACTTAGCTGAAAAACTAAATGATGATGACACGGTGAGTAAAACACGTTTACGTCAAGCATTAAGACATTACACTAGCAGCTGGCGCTACCTCAAAGCGGTTAAAGTAGGGACTTTTCGTGTTGATATAGAAGGTAAAGATATTGCTGAAATCGATGAAGAGCAGGCAAAATACGCCAGTAAAACACTAAAAGAAAGCCAAGAAAAATTTGGTAACAATTCTACAGCGAACCAAAAGACTCAAGAAAAAAGTAGTAAACACTCCCATAAAACCAGTCATGCTAAAGCTTCTGGCGCCGAGAAACGAGATTCAACTAAGTTTAAATCAGTTAAAACGTCAAAGCGAAAAACAGTAAAAAAAGAATTACCACCATTGAAACCTGTAGAGTCAGCTACAATAAAAGTAGGTAGTAAGGTTAAAGTTCAGTTAGGTAATGCACCTATGGATGCAACCATTACTGAAATAGCAGGCAAAGACATTAGTGTTCAACTTGATTCAGGTATGACCATTAAGACTCAGATGCAAAATATCTATTCATAGTTTTTGTTAGTTTTAGCCTGAATATTTACAACAGTTTGGAGTAATGTGTATGCAAAAATTTTGTCGTATCGCACTTGCCGTATCGATGTCGGTAAGTTTGTCAATCACTAGTGTCAGTACATTAGCCTTTTCACAAACTAATGAAGATATACCATTACCCGAACTCATCCCTGAAAGTCAACACACAACGGCCAGCAAGCGTATAACCGCAAGATTTACTCGAGGCCACTATAAAAAAGTAAAGATTAGTGATGCACTGACCCAAGAAGTTTTTGATCGATATATCAAACAGCTTGATTATGCCAGAAATATATTTTTGGCTACTGATATTACCGAGTTTCAAAAGCACAGTCTTGAATTTGATGATGTATTCTCACGGGGTAGACTGACGCTTGCCTATGATATTTACAATTTAAATATGCAACGCAGATTAGAGCGTTATCAGTTTGCTCTTAATTTATTAAACTCTCAAGACAGCAAAACTGAACTCAATGATGACAGCAAAGAAAAGATTCCATTCGATTTCTCTAAAGATGAAGAATATGCCTATGATCGTGAAGACGCTCCTTGGCCATCTTCAACTGCTGAATTAGATGAGCTATGGCGAGTAAAAGTTAAATCGGATGTGCTTAATTTAACATTAGCAGGAAAAGAATGGCCAAAAGTTAAAGAGGTATTAATTAAACGGTACAATTACGCAGTTAAGAGACTTAAACAAAGTGAAAGCGAAGATGTTTTTCAGCTAGTCATGAATAGTTTTGCTCGAGTAGTCGAGCCACATACTTCTTATCTATCTCCGAGAAATGCTGAACGTTTCCAAATGGAAATGAACTTATCTCTTGAAGGTATTGGTGCGGTTTTACGTGCTGAAGATGATTACACCGTAATTCAAAGTATCATTAGTGGTGGCCCTGCAGATCAATCTAAAGCATTAAAACCCAAAGATCGTATTGTTGGCGTTGCTCAAGAAGGGAATGATTTTGAAGATGTAATCGGCTGGCGCTTAGATGACGTGGTAGATAAAATCAAAGGCCCCAAAGGCACAACAGTAAGATTACAGATTTTATCTGGTGAGTCAGATGATATTTCAGATATCACTGAAGTTACTATGGTACGTGATAAAATTAAGTTAGAAAATAAGGCGGCAAAATCAGAAGTGTATTTTGAGGATTCAGGTCTTAGCGACACTGAAACTGAGGATTCCGCTAAAAGTGAAATTAAAGGCCAAGGGAAAAAATTAGGTGTTATTACTATCCCTAGTTTTTATAATAATTTATCACGTGATGTAAAAAAAGAAATAGCGAAATTAAAAGAGCAAGAAGTTGAAGGTATTATTGTCGATTTACGTGGCAATGGTGGTGGCTCATTACCCGAAGCTACGCTTTTAACTGGTTTGTTTATAGACAAAGGCCCAGTAGTTCAAATTAGAAATGGGGCTAATCGCGTAGATGTGCATCGTGACAAAGACGGTATCAGTTATTATGATGGTCCGTTAACTGTAATGGTTGACAGGTATAGTGCTTCCGCATCTGAAATCTTTGCTGCTGCAATACAAGATTATGGCCGAGGCGTTATTATTGGTGAACATACGTTTGGTAAAGGTACTGTTCAGCAACATCGTGGCTTAGGTCGAGTTTATGATTTATATGAAAATCCATTAGGCAGCATTCAATATACTATTGCAAAGTTTTATCGCATTAATGGAGGCAGTACACAACATCGGGGTGTTTTACCCGATATTGAATTCCCTACAGCAGTTGATCCTCAAGACTGGGGAGAAAGCAAAGAAGAGAATGCTTTACCGTGGGATCAAATTCAACAAGCTAACTATTCGAAACTTCACGATGTAAGTACTGATGTGACTTACTTAACCTCTTTATATCAGCAGCGCATTAAAGAGAATAGCGAGTTTAATTATTTACTCGCTGATATCGAAACCTATAAAGCAGAAAAAGATGATAAAACTATTTCTTTAAATTTAACTGAGCGGAAAAAGAAACGCGAAGAGCGAAAAGCCAAGCGTCTGCAGCGGGCAAATGAAAGGCTCGTTAGTATGGGCAAGGAGAAGGTTAGCAAGTTAGATGAACTACCTGATGATATGGATGAATTAGATCCCTTTCTAGATGAAACAGCTCGGATAACTTTTGATTTAGTCAGTTTAGGGAAAGTCGCAAAGAAATAATATAATTGAACTAAGAAAGCCGCCCTCAGGGCGGCTTTCTTGCGTTATAGCGCTGGTATTTATATTTATAATAAGCGAATAAATACTCAAATTAACAAATAAAACACTATAAAAATTATAATAAAGGGGTAAATCAATAATATGACTAATCAACAAACTCAAAGCAGCAATGGCAAAGAGCCGAGTATGCTGGATTCATTCATTCCCCTAATTGCGCTGGTGATAATGCTGACGGCGTCAGTATCCTTTTTTGCAGATAATTCATCGTTCGGCCCTAATCAAATAGCGTTATTATTGGCCATGGGCATTGCCATAATTATAGGTATTAAGAATGGCTACAAATGGCATGAAATAGAAAAAGCGATTGTAAATGGTATTTCAATTTCCCTTGGCGCGATTTTGATATTACTTACTGTGGGAGCACTCATTGGTACTTGGTTACTTTCTGGTACTGTGCCAACTATGATTTATTATGGTTTACAAATAATTGACCCTAGTTGGTTTTATGCGGCTTGTTGTATTGTCTGTGGCATAGTAGCGATGAGTATAGGTAGTTCATGGACAACAGCAGCTACTGTTGGTGTTGCGTTTATTGGCATTGCAAATGGTTTTGAAATGTCTACTGCGGTGACTGCCGGCGCAGTAATTTCAGGGGCTTATTTTGGAGATAAACTTTCGCCACTCTCAGAAACTACTAACTTGGCACCAGCCGTTGCTGGTAGTGAACTTTTTGAGCATATTAGATATATGTTACTTACAACTATTCCTTCGATATCAATTGCGTTGATTTTGTTTTTAATTATTGGTTTTGATCATTCATCTGCAAATGTCGGCAACACCGCTAGCATTGAAACACTTACCGCTACTTTAGAGTCTACCTATAATATCTCGGTGTTAAATTTGATTCCCTTAGCTATATTATTAGTATTAGCTTATAAGAAAATGCCTGCATTTCCTGCTGTTGCTATTGGTGCTGTCATTGGTGCTATCTGGTCTGGGCTTTTTCAACAAGAGTTAATATTGACAATGGCAAAAGAGGGAAGCTCTGCTGTGACCGCTTATATTACTGTTATTTGGACAGCATTCTTTGATGGTGTTGTGGTCAATACAGGTAATAAAGAAATTGATGAATTATTAAGTCGTGGCGGTATGTCAAGCATGCTAAATACTATTTGGCTGGTTATGTGCGCATTAAGTTTTGGCGCTGTTTTAGAACGATTAGGCATGTTAGCTAAGTTTGTTGAATCAATCTTAAAAACGGCTAAGTCTATTGGTAGTTTAATAACCAGTACAATATTTACTTGTATCGGTACTAATTTAATAACCGCTGATCAATATATGGCGATTGTTATGCCCGGCAGAATGTTTAAAGAAGAATTTCATAAAAGAGGCTTACATCCTACCGTGTTAAGTAGAACACTTGAAGACTCTGGTACCATTACCTCGCCACTTATTCCGTGGAATACCTGTGGAGCTTTCATGTTTGGCGCACTTGCTTTGACTTCTTATGACTATATTTTTTATTGCTTTTTTAATTTTATAAACCCTGTTGTCGCGGTAATATATGCCTATACTGGTTTTAAAATTAAAAGACTTCAAAGCGAATCTTAATTCCACCATTTTGATAATGTCTACTGAGTTTAGACATTATCGTTAATTTCTTTTGGATACTACATGACAGAATCTACATCTCGATTTTTAGCTGACTATCGTCCCGCTCCTTTTAGCATTGATACCGTAAATTTAACTGTTACGCTCAATGATACTTGCACACAAGTTATTAATGAAATGACTGTTGCTCGCGTAGGTGAACATCAGGAGGTTTTAACACTTGATGGCGAGCAATTAACCCTGATCTCAGTAGCTATAGATGATAAACAGTTAACTTCAGAACAGTATCATATTACAGCCCATGCGCTGGTACTTCCAACCCAGTTGAACGAATTTAAGTTAACGATTGTTACCGAAATTAATCCCTTAGAGAATACTTCTCTTGAAGGTTTGTTCAAATCAGGTCGTGCTTTTTGCAGCCAGTGCGAAGCTGAAGGATTTCGACGAATTAGTTATTATCAAGATAGACCTGATGTGATGGCAACTTTCACCACTAAGGTGATAGCAGATAAAACCTTGTATCCATATTTATTATCAAACGGGAATAACATTGCTCAGGGAGATCTCGCTAATAATAAGCATTTTGTCACTTGGCATGACCCTTTTCCTAAACCTTGTTATTTATTTGCCTTAGTTGCCGGCGATTTTGACTTACTTACTGATACATTTACTACTAGCACTGGCCGAGAAATAGCATTAGAGATCTTTGTTGATAAAGGAAACCTTCATAAGTCTCATCACGCGATGGAGTCGTTAAAAAAATCGATGTTATGGGATGAAGAGACATTTGGCTTAGAATACGATTTAGATATATACATGATTGTTGCCGTTGACTTCTTCAACATGGGGGCAATGGAAAATAAAGGTTTAAATGTTTTCAATAGTAAATATGTATTAGCGGATCAAGACTGCGCAACTGACACCGATTATTTCAATATCGAGGCAGTTATTGCACATGAATATTTCCATAATTGGACAGGTAACCGTGTCACTTGTAGAGATTGGTTTCAACTTAGCTTAAAAGAAGGTTTAACGGTATTTAGAGATCAACAATTTAGTGCAGACATGCACTCAAGTGCTGTAACCCGTATTCAAAATGTACGCGTATTACGATCGCATCAATTTGCTGAAGATGCCGGGCCAATGTCTCATCCTATTCGCCCTGAGAAAGTACTAGAAATGAATAATTTCTATACGTTAACTGTGTATGAAAAAGGCGCTGAAGTGATTCGGATGTTACATACACTTTTAGGTAAACAGAAGTTTCGAGCTGGTATGGATCTCTACTTTAAACGTTTTGATGGTATGGCGGTCACTTGTGATGACTTTATTAATGCTATGAGTGATGCTTCAAATATTGATCTAACACAGTTTAAATTATGGTATAGCCACTCAGGGACGCCAACCATACGAGTTAATGAGTCATATGATAGTCAAAAAGGACAGTATTGCTTAACGCTAGCTCAGCAATTACCAACCACAGCTAAGCAACCATCACCTAAAGCTTTACATATACCCATTAAACTTGAACTCATTTGTAGTGAACAAAACAATAGGCATGTGAAAACTCAAATGGTTGAATTAACCCAAGAAAGTCAATCGTGGATTTTCGAAGGCGTTAAAACTAAACCAACAATAGCACTATTAGCCGATTTCAGCGCACCGGTAAAAATTAATTTTGCCCAAGATGACGATGAGCTGCTAACTATTATTGCACAAGCAGAAAATAGTTTTTGCCGTTGGGATGCAGGTCAAAAACTGCTAATGTCATACATAAAGTCACTTACTTTAAGTTCTGACTTTAAAATCCCTGATGAATTAATTACTTGTTTTACTGGTATTTTAAATTCTAATGAAGACGCCGCTTTTATAGCAGAGCAACTTGTCTTGCCTAGTTTTGATGAGGCTGCAGATTTAATTGATCACGTTGATCCTATTATGTTAGCTGATGCCATTAAAAATCTAACCTTATTTATGGCACAATCATTGGAACAATCGCTATTAAATAAACTTCAGCATTGCCATGAAACTTTGACACAACCCAACCTAGATGAGGCGACAAGAGTAGCGACTAAGTCGTTAAAAAACATTTGTCTTTATTATTTAACTTCATTAACACATCATGAAGCCTTAGCTGATCGGCAATTTGATCAAAGCGATAATATGACAGACTCCCTCGCGGCATTAAATTGTGGCGCTAAGCATAATTTAAAAGACTTCGCCAAAAACATGCAAAAATTTGAACAGAAATGGCAGAGTACTCCACTTGTGTTAGATAAATGGTTTTCTTTATCGGCAACACTTGCTAGTGATGATATTTTTAGTCATTTGGCAAACCTAACTAACCATGAATTGTTTAGTATGAAAAACCCGAATAGAGCTCGTTCATTAATTGGTGCTTTTGCGATGAATAATCATAAATATTTTCACCATATTTCTGGACAAGGTTATCAGTTCTTAGCGGATAAAATATCAGAACTCAATACGATTAACCCTCAAGTAGCCTCTAGGCTAATTACTCCTTTAATACAATATAAAAGTTTCGCTCAACCACATCGCTCGTTAATGCAAGCGCAACTTATGCGCATACAAGCTTTACCTAACTTGTCTAATGATCTAAAAGAAAAATTGGATGCGGCACTTTAATATTATGTTTTTATAGGCTGATGTTTACATCAGCCTATCATTTAATAATTAGAAAAATCATGAAGTATTACTTTTCTTTAGACCTATCTAAAACTGACTTTTTGCCTTACTATCGTGGAGAGGTTGACTCTATAGTAGTCACTACGAATTTAGGTACAACAGTAAAATTTCCAGCAATGCACTTGCGTAATCATTTAACTGACCGTGGAATTTATGGGCATTTCTGTCTTGAAACACAAAATAATAAATTTTTATCTCTATCAAAATTATCTTAAAAGAAGACATTTAATTATAAATAGAGTAATAGCTTTAAACAGTGGTCAGACCATCTTGTTTGAAAATTAAATACGCATTCTAAGTTAAATAAGTGTTATTTCATTAACTTAGTGTCTTTAAAAAAAATATACCATTATCAATTTAAAACGCTAGTTTTAAACAATGTTAAATTGTTCCAACCTAAACAATTGCAAGTCATTAAAATACAGCGGGTTAAGGTGTGTTTTTTTGACTTGCCAGACCAGTCAAATGATGCAATTATTGTTTAACTGTTAATTGTGCATTAAACATCACATTCATAGTCGATAAATAAAAAATAATTAATGATTTTAAGCTTTATAAAATTAGGTGCTTTTTTTAAGTTGCACCAGTTTATGCTTCTTGATTCGCTACAGGGGAGAGAATAAATGAAAAACAGCCCTCGCAGGTTTTCTAGAAAACCTTTAGCCGTTGGTATTGCCGCAGCACTTTCCATGACATTATTAGGTACAAGCCTAAATAGTGTTCAAGCTGCAAGATGGGAGTTTGGTGGTGTTCAAGTCAGTTTTGACTCAACATTCAGTGTGGGGTCTAGTTGGCGTACTGAAAACCGCAATTGGAATGACAATATTGCTAAAGCAAATAATCTAAATAATGGATTTGACTTTAGCTCTTACAATGCTGCTTTAAACCCTAACCCTGATAGTGCCACAATTTGGCAAGGTGCTGGTGGTTATTCTTCAAACGGTGATAATGGTAATTTAAATTACAATGCCGGTGAGAGCTTTTCACAGCTAATCAAAGGCAGCCATGAATTAGATGTTCATTACAATGGCATGGGTATTTTTGTTCGTGGCATGTACTACTATGATTTTGCGATGATGGACAAAGATCGTGATTGGACCAACCAAGTTAGTGGCGCAGCAAATAACCCTTGTGATGATTCGGAAGCTAAAAAGCAAGTTTGTACCGACATTCGCTTATTAGATGCATATGTATATGGTGACTTTGATTTAGGCGATATGCCTTTCTCAGTGCGTGTTGGTAACCAAGTTATTAGTTGGGGGGAAAGCACGCTAATCAGTCACGGTATTAGTGAAATAAACCCGGTTGATATTGCACGATTAAAAGCGCCAGGTGCTGAGTTGAAAGAAGCATTTATACCATTTGGCTCTGTGTGGGGTTCTTTAGGTGTGACTGAAAACTTTAATATTGAAGCTTTTTATCAATATTCATGGGAAAACACAATACTACCACCACCAGGTAGCTACTTTTCAACCAATGACTTCGCCGGTGACGGTGGCCATAATAATAATGTTCAATTAGGTTTTTCTGGTAACCCAGATATGGACATCAACTTTTTAATTGATAGTTTAAACCAAATTGGCGGCATGATGCGTTCAGGTGATCCTGCAACCATGGCATTAGCTGGGCAAGCTTACTTAGCATACCCTACAAAAATCACATTGAGATCACCGGGCTCTTCTGCAGAATGGAAGCCTGATGATGGCGGTCAATATGGTTTACGATTATCTTGGTATATACCTGAGTTAAATGACACTGAATTGAGTTTGTATTATGTAAACTACCATAGTCGTCGCCCATTATTTGCAGGTCAAACCGCAAACTTTGGTGCTGCACAAATAGGTGCAGATCTTACTTATCTAGCGGGTAATACAGTAACAGAAGAAAACCTTTATGATAATCTAGGCACTTTTTCACAAGTAAAACTTGCTTATCCTGAAGATATAAAAATGTATGCGCTAAGTTTTAATACAACATTAGGCACAACAGCAATTGCAGGCGAAGTTAGTTACCGCCAAGATGAACCTCTACAAATTGATGATGTTGAACTGTTATTTGCAGCGATGCCTCAACAGTTAGCTAACGCAGGCTTAAGACCTGATTTAAATAATGTTTCTCAGATAGTAGATCCTGCTACAGGCTTGCCATATGGTGCGGGCGAAAATGCTAATGGATATATTTTATCTGATACATTGCAAGCCCAGATGACGCTAACTCACTTATTCGGTCCATCATTTGGAGCTAGCCAATTTACCGGTTTAATTGAAATTGGTGGTATCAATATCAATGATATGCCGGATGAAAGCGTGTTGCGTTTAAATGGTCCAGGTACTGCAAGAAATGGTGGTATTGCTGCGGCGCCAGGGTTAGAGAATCCAATTCAAAACGGTATTGAAACCAACCCTTTCCCAACTGAATTTGCTTGGGGTTATAAAGTTGTTGCTAAGCTAGACTATACCAATATCTTTGCAGGTGTGAATATGGCACCACGCATTGTATTTTCACATGATGTGAAGGGGATTACCCCAGATCCATTATTTTTATTTGTTGAAGATAGAAAATCTGTAGCCTTAGGCGTTAACTTTGATTATCAAAGTCGCTGGTCGGCAGATATCAATTATAATAGTTTCTTCGATGGCGTCGGTACGACCAACCAAATTGAAGATCGTGATTATGTATCTTTCAGTATCAAATATTCAATCTAATAAAGGGCACAACTATGAAACCCCATACTTTTAATAAAAGTACATTACTATTAGCTTTATCAGTTGCCCTTGCTTCAGGTTCTGTAATTGCAAAAATCTCAAACGACGATGCTGCAAAGTTAGGTCAAGAGTTAACGCCAATGGGCGCAGTTAAAGCGGCTAATCAAGATGGCTCTATTCCTGAGTGGACTGGTGGTATTACTAAAGCACCTGAGGGATACAATGTAGGTGATCATCATGTCGACCCATATCCTAGCGATACAGTTAAGTATTCTATCAATGCAGGGAATGTAGCAGATTACAAAGATGTTCTTACGCCAGGTCAAGTAAAGTTATTTGAAACATATCCAGATACTTTTAAAATGGATGTGTATCAAACTCGAAGAAGTGCTTCATTTCCTGCACATGTCTATGAGGCAGTAAAAGTTAACTCAACACGCGCTGAGTTAGTTGAAGGTGGTAACGGTATTAAAAATGCTGCTGTTGGTATTCCATTTCCAATACCAGCAAATGGTTTAGAAGCTATCTGGAATCATATTGTTCGTTATCGCGGTGAAGCTATTGTTCGTCAGGGCGGTCAAGCTGCACCAACAGCCACAGGTGATTACACTTATGTAGGTTTTGATGATCAATTGTTGCTTCCTTATGATGTACAAGGTACAACGCCAGCTGAGCTTGAAAAAACGAATATTTTATTTAAGTTTAAACAAAAAGTAACAGAGCCAGCACGTTTAGCTGGGACTGCGTTATTGGTTCATGAAACGATGGATCAAATAAAAACGCCTCGTCAAGCATGGACTTATAACACCGGTCAACGTCGTGTACGTCGGGCACCTAATGTTGCCTATGACGCACCAGGGAGTGCATCAGATGGCTTACGTCTTACTGATGATTTTGATATGTATAATGGCGCACCAAACCGTTATAACTGGACTTTAAAAGGTAAGCAAGAGTTGCTTATTCCTTATAATGACTATCGTCTTCATAGTGATAAAGTTAAATATGATGACATAATCCAACCTGGGCATATTAACCCTGATCTTGTACGCTATGAAAAACATCGTGTTTGGGTAGTTGAAGCAAGTCTAAAAGATAATACGCGCCATACTTATAAAAAACGTGTGTTTTATATCGATGAAGATAGCTGGCAAATTGCCGTTGCTGATATCTATGACAATCGTGATGAATTATACCGTGTTGCGGTTGCCCATGGCTTAAACTACTATGAAGTTCCTACACAATGGTCTACGCTTGAGGTGTACCATGATTTCCAATCTCGTCGTTATATTGCAATGGGACTGGACAACGAAGCAAAAATGTATGACTTTTCTGCTGAGTTGAAACATAAGAGCTTTACACCCTCAGCATTGAGACGAGAAGGTAGAAGGTAACTACTTTTTAGATGCAAACGGCTGGCAAGTGTCAGCCGTTTTTGTTTCAGTTGGTAACTATTTATTTTTGTGATTGTAAGTATAATTTTTTGTAATAACGTCGAGAATTTCTATAATGAGTGTTGCTTTTTCCCTGTTAACTATTTTTTTACTTTTAGGCTCATTTAATCCTGCAAGTGCAGCTAAAGGTATATCTTCAATCGACAATATCCCGTCTTTGATGGCACCACTTGCGAGCAAATCATTATTATTAGATATTACCAATGCAGGGCAGAGTAGATTAGTAGCCGTTGGTCAGCATGGACATATTATTATCTCAGCTGATGCCATTAACTGGCAGCAATCAAACGTTCCACTGCAAACTACTTTAACCAGTGTATTTTTTCTTGATAGTAAATTAGGTTGGGCTGTAGGTCATGATGCAACTATTCTTCACAGCCAAGATGGTGGCTTGACATGGCTAATTCAACAGCATAAGCCAGCATTAGAAAAGCCTTTGCTTGATATTATTTTTAAAACGCCCAATGAAGGGATAGCAATTGGTGCTTATGGACTTTTGTTTCGCACCAATGATGGTGGGCAAACTTGGCAGAGTGAATTCCATGATGAATTTTTACTTGCTGACGATGCAGAGTACTTAAATGAATTAAAGCTTGAAGATGAAGAGGCTTATTTGGATGAAGCTTCTTCTATATTACCTCACTTTAATCGTGTGGTTATTGATGGTAGAACATTATATTTGGTTGGTGAAATAGGCTTAATTGCTAAAAGTAATGACTTTGGTCGTAATTGGCAGCCTTTTGACGAAATTTATGCTGGTTCTTTTTATGATATGGCTAGAACAAAGCAAGGTAATTTATTAGTCGTTGGCTTAAGAGGCCACGTGTTTAGGAGTTTGAAAAATGGTACACCATGGCAGCTGCGCCAAACAGACACAACGGCACTCATTAATGATATTGTCTTGACCGACGATGAGCGTATCTTTTTACTGGCCAACAGTGGCACCTTGTTAGAAAGTAATGATGACGGACAAAACTATCGCATTAGAACTCAAAAGGATGGTAAAGCACTTATCGCAGGGGTTTGGTTCAATAACCAACTTGTTGTGGTTTCAGACGTAGGCGTAAAAATAATAGCCTTGTAATTAACCGCGGTTTTTTACTATTAGTTATAAAGTTAAATAAGAATAATTGGATTATAAGATACTATGAGATTTTCTCTTGCAAACAGTTTAGAAGTTGGTCTGTTTCGTCATAAATTTTTTGTTCTAATGCTGTTTGTGTTTGCTAGTACATTTTTAATGTTTCAAGCATCACAAATTAAATTAGATGCCTCATTTACTAAAAACATCCCGTTAAACCATAGTTATATGAAAACCTATTTAAAACATAGAGCAAACTTTGGTGGGGCAAATAATATATTAATCTCCGTTTGTAATAGCGAAGGTGATATTTTCAATGCAGATTTTTTTGGTGCTTTGAAAGGTGTGCACGATAAATTATTTTTCATTCCCGGTGTTGACCGTATTCAGGTTAAATCCTTGTACTCTCCAAATACACGCTTTGTCGAAGTTGTAGAAGATGGTTTTGCCGGTGGTCCGGTAATACCAGCGGATTTTCAAGCCGATGAACATGGTTTAGCTATTGTCAAAGGTAATATCGAAAAAGCAGGTATTGTTGGTAGTATTGTTGCCGATGATTACAGTTGCGCCATGGTTAAAGCCTCCTTACTAGACTTCAATCCTGATACCGGCGATAAACTCGATACGCTAAAAATTGCAGCTCAATTAGAAAAAGAAGTTCGCCAAGAATTTGAAAAAGACAATATATCTATTCATATCATTGGTTTTGCTAAAATGGTGGGCGATGTCGCCGAAGGTGCTAAAGGCGTAGTGGTTTTCTTCGCTATTGCAATAGCGATTACTGCGGTGATGGTGTTTTTCTTTTGCCATTCTATTAGTTTAACGTTATTGCCGATTATTTGCTCTTTAGTGGCTGTAATTTGGCAAATGGGTATGCTGTCAACACTAGGGTTCGGCTTAGACCCTATGTCAATTTTGGTACCGTTTTTAGTTTTTGCTATCGGTGTTAGTCATGGTGTACAGATGATTAACTCTGTCGTAAAACAAGTTAGTGCTGGTCTTTCAAGCCAAGCTGCTGCACAAGCAAGTTTTAGGGCGCTATTAATACCCGGTGGTATTGCCTTACTTTCAGACACAGTTGGGTTTTTGACGTTACTTTCGATAGATATAGGCATTATCAGAGAATTGGCTATTACGGCTTCTTTAGGTGTGGCAATGATCATATTAACTAACCTGATCTTACTACCGTTACTGGTATCATACCTTAATATTAAGCAGACAAATAAAGACAGCGATAAAGGAAGTATAGAAAACGGACATGCTGTTTGGCAGTTCATGGCAAGCTTTGCTACTAAAGGTGTTGCAAGCGTTATCTTGGTGTTAACAGTAATCTTGTACACAGCGGGGTGGTTTAATTCACAAAGTTTAAAAATTGGTGAACTTCATGCAGGTGCTCCAGCTTTGCATGAGTCTTCTCGTTACAACCAAGATACTTTTTTAATTACAGATAGGTTTGCCATTAGTGTTGATTATATGTCTGTTATTATTGAAGCAACGCCAGATGCTTGTACCTATTATGACACGATGAATACCATTGATAGATTTCAATGGCGAATGGAAAATGTACAAGGTGTGCAATCAGCTGTGAGCTTAGCGTCAATCTCAAAAATCGTAAATGCAGGCTATAACGAAGGTAACCCTAATTGGCGTGTTATTCCTCGTAATCAACAAACGTTAGTTCAGTCTATTGCTCGCGTACCGTCGTCAAGCGGTTTACTTAATAGTGACTGTAGTGCTATGCCTGTTATTTTGTTTCTAGAAGATCATAAGGCTGAAACAATTGATAGAGTGATTAAACAAGTTACCGTTGCTGCCCAAGAATTAGGTACAGATCAACTCAAGTTCAAATTAGCGTCTGGGCCTGTAGGGGTGATGGCGGCAACAAATGAAGCTGTCGCATCGGCTCAACTACCTATGATGATTTATGTCTATGGTGCAGTCATCATTTTATGTCTTTTAAGCTTTAGAAGTGTGCGAGCTACTATTGTGGTCGTGTTACCGCTATATGTTGTGTCAACATTAGCACAATGGTTAATGACTGTTTTAGATATAGGTTTAACGGTATCAACTTTACCCGTGATAGCTTTAGGTGTTGGTATTGGTGTGGATTACGGTATTTATATTTTGTCTACTATGAGTCGTGAATTGAAAAATGGTGCGAATGTTAGTGATGCTTATCTAGCAGCATTAAAGGAACGTGGTAGTGCTGTATTGATAACAGGTATCACTTTGGCTATAGGTGTTTCAACGTGGTTCTTTTCAGATCTGAAATTTCAAGTAGATATGGGCGTGCTATTAACCTTTATGTTCTTAGTTAATATGCTTGCAGCCGTTATTGTGCTTCCAGCATTAGCTGCCTTCTTATGGCCAAATAAAAATATCAGTAAATAATTTTCGTAACTACTAGGGGCTGTTGATCGTTCAGGGTTAAATTTTGTTCGAGATAAAAGCGTTTTAGTCGCGGCGAGTAGTGTGTAGCCTAGTCATTCTAAGCATATACTACTCGACAAAGAATAAAACGTTTTTAGCCGAATCCTTCGGACAGCGTTTGTTGGTCATTTTTACTGCGTTATCGCCTTTTTATGTGGAACAACCACATGACTAAGGCTCCGCCTTGTATAAATACCCAACAATTCGCTGCAAAAGCAATCTCGAAAGATCAATAGCCCCTAATATTAAAGCCTCACTATTGTTAGTAGTTTTGAGGCTTTTTGCTATTTAAAGATCAAACCCAAGTTTTCCACATGGTTTTCAATTGAGTATTTAATCAATTCGAGAATAATACAGTGCAATTATGCGCTTTATAATCATTATATTAAAAACGATAAAATTTTTTCTTAAAAACACGATTGATTAGCCAATGTATATTTAATCGGAAAATAGTCAAAATAAGCAGTAGTTATTTAGCTTATTTGCATAAACACAAACTATTGATTAAATATTGGCCAATAATCTACAGTGTTTTTCGTAGATAAGTGAAAAAAGTCCTCGCAATACCTTAAATTTATTCATAAAATCTGTACTATACTATAAAAGCTTTTACTAACGGTTTTAGGTAAGGCTGGAATAGTTAACAAAAATGAATGAATTTCATTCATTTTTGAGCATAAGTAAAATAATAAATAAAATTTAACACAAATTATTACAAGCTTTCTTTTTAACTTCTGTATAAAAAATAGCAAAAGGAAAATAGCATGGCGTTAGTGAACGGTTCACCTTCAGTGATACTAAAAAACGTAGCACAATTAATTAATAAAAAAGTCCCTAAAGAGACTTCCGGCCTGGTAGAGCAATTTTCTACTTTACTTTACAGTAATATATCATCTCTAGATTTATCTGATCGCAATGATAGCGATATGTACGGCGCCACTTTAAGTTTGTGGAGTTCTCTCAATGAACATACCGATAATGAACCAGTTATTCACGTCTTTAACCCATCCGTAAGCAGAAATGGTTGGAAATCAAGTCATACTATTATAGAAGTTATTGTTAAGGATATGCCATTTTTAGTTGATTCTATCCGAATTGCGTTGAATCGATTAGGCTTATCGCCACATTTGATGTTGAACTCACCTTTAAAAATGGTCAGAGACAAAGATCAAAATATTATTCAGATTGCACCTAGTGTTGATACAAAAATTAAAGCTACCTCTCAAGAAACGATTTTCTTTATTGAAATCGATCGTCAACCGGGTAAAAAAGAACTCGATAATATAAAAACTGAATTACTCAGTGTTGTTGAAGATATTACCTTGACTGTCAATGATTGGCAGCCAATGTTAAAACAACTTGATAGCGTGGTTAGGCAGGTAACTAAAGGCAAGCTTCCTGGTAATAAGCAGGCGAAAGAAGATACAGTAGAGTTCTTAACCTGGTTGGCGAATAACAATTTCACCCTGATGGGCTATCGTTCTTATGATGTTAAAGCGGTAAAAGGCGATATAAAACTAGAAGCAAATATGCAATCAAGCTTGGGATTGATGAAAAGTGCTAGTGATAGTAAAAGTCGCTTAATTTCAAGCTTGAATGAAACTGGCCGAGCAGTAGCTTTAGGAGAAAACCATTTAATTTTAACTAAAACTAATTCTCGCTCACGTGTTCATAGACCGGCACAACTTGATTACATTGGTGTTAAACGGTTTGATGCAAAAGGCAATGTCGTAGGTGAAGAGCGTTTTATCGGCTTATTTGGCTCAGCTTACTATACCAACAGTGCTTTAGATTTGCCGTTAATAAAATCTAAAGTTCACCAAGTCTGCGCATCATCTGGCTTTGCAAAAGGCACACATGCTTTTAAAACGTTGATCAACATTCTTGAAACGTACCCTAGAGATGAAATACTGCAAAGTAGTGTTGAAGAGTTATTGCAAAATGTATTGGGGATCTTGCAAATGCAAGAGCGCGATTATTGTGGGTTATTTGTTCGTCGTGATGCCTTCGATCGCTTTTATTCTTGTATGGTGTACGTACCTCGAGAGCGTTACAATACGAAACTTCGTGTAGAAACACAGCGACTACTACAAGAGGCTTTTGGTAGTGATGAAGAAGTTGAATTTACTACTTATTTCTCTGAATCAGTGCAAGCTAGAACGCATTATATTGTTAAAGTTAAATCAACAAAAGCAGATATTAACGTGAAAGAAATTGAAAAGAATCTAAATGAAGCCGCACGCAATTGGGATGATAAATTAGTTTCTGCACTTGCGGCAAATAAAGGCGAAGCAGCCGCGAAAATTCTCTGTAAAAAATACAACAATTTCCCTCAATCTTATAAAGATGAAGTTTTGCCAGGATCTGCCATTGTTGATATTGAAAAACTAGAACGAGTAAATCTTTCTGACAGTTTGGAGATGTTGTTCTATCAACCGCTTGAAGAAAAAGCAGGTAGTCGTTTTGTTAAATTAAAGCTTTTCCACAAAGGCGACCCTATTCATCTTTCCGATGTATTACCAATGTTAGAAAACTTTGGTTTACGTGTTATTGGTGAAAGTCCATACGCTATTAATACTTCAGATGGTGAAAGATTCTGGATATTAGACTTCTCTATGTTGATAACAGGTGATGGTGCTTTTGATGTTTATACTGTGCAATCTTTGTTTCAAGATGCATTTGCGAAAGTTTGGCAGGGCACTTTAGAAGATGATGGTTTTAACCGTCTTATTTTAGGCGCGGGATTAGAAGGGAGAAGTGTCTCTATTCTTCGAGCCTTTGCTAAGTACGAGCGTCAAATTGGTGGTCGTTTTAGCCAAAGCTATATAGAAGAGGCGTTTGCTAGTTATCCAGCAATTGCAGAGCTGCTCATTAACTTATTTACTTTGCGCTTTGACCCTCACAGCAAATCCACACCAAATGCTAAAGAAAAAGCACAAACCAAACTGTTAGATAAAATAGAAACGTCGCTCGATAGTGTGGCAAATTTGGACGATGATCGCATTATTCGTCGTTTTGTTGAAATGATCAATGCCACCATAAGAACTAACTACTTCCAAGTAGACAAGGACTTAGGTCAAAAGCCGTATATTTCAATGAAGATCGTTCCAGAACTCATTAGTGAAATGCCGCAACCGGTACCAAAATTTGAGATCTTTGTTTACTCCCCACAAGTTGAAGGTGTTCACTTACGTGGTGGAAAGGTTGCTCGTGGTGGCTTACGTTGGTCTGATAGACGTGAAGACTTTAGAACCGAAGTGTTAGGCTTAGTGAAAGCTCAGCAAGTTAAAAATAGCGTTATTGTGCCTGTTGGCGCAAAAGGTGGCTTTGTTTGTAAAAAGCTCCCTAGCGGTTCTCGTCAGGAAATATTTGAAGCAGGTAAAGAATGTTACCGAACTTTCATTAGAGCGTTATTAGATATTACTGACAACATTGTTAATGGTGAAGTTGTACCACCAGTAGATGTGGTGAGACTTGATGAAGACGATGCTTATTTAGTTGTTGCTGCAGATAAGGGTACAGCTACCTTCTCTGATATTGCCAATGGTATATCTGAAGAGTATAACTTCTGGTTAGGCGATGCATTCGCCTCTGGTGGTAGTGTAGGTTATGATCACAAAGCGATGGGTATTACCGCAAAAGGTGCATGGGAATCTGTTAAACGTCATTTTAGAGAGATGGATGTAGATTGTCAAAGCACAGACTTTACCTGTATTGCCGTAGGTGACATGGCTGGTGATGTATTTGGTAACGGCATGTTGTTATCTAAGCATATCCGTTTACAAGCCGCATTTAACCATATGCACATCTTTATCGACCCAACACCTGATTCTGCTAAAACTTACCCTGAACGGGAGCGCTTATTTAATCTACCTGGTTGTAGTTGGGAAGATTATAATAAAGACTTGATATCAGAAGGTGGTGGTATATTTAGTCGTCATGTGAAGTCTATTAAGCTGACTCCGCAAATTAAAAAAATGTTAGGTACACAAAAGCAAAGCTTGTCGCCAACTGAGTTAATACAAGCCATTTTAACGATGGAAGTTGATTTACTGTGGAATGGCGGTATTGGTACTTATGTGAAGAGCTCTAAAGAAACGCATCTTGAAGTTGGCGATAGAGCAAATGATACACTTCGTATTAATGGTAGCGAACTTAAAGCAAAAATTGTTGGTGAGGGTGGTAACTTAGGCTTAACACAATTGGGCCGAATTGAATTCGCCGCTAATGGTGGCCGTATCAATACGGATGCCATAGATAATGCAGGTGGCGTTGATTGTAGTGATAACGAAGTAAATATTAAAATATTGCTTAACAGTCTTGTACAAGCAGGTGATTTAACCGTAAAACAAAGAAATAAATTGCTTTATGATATGACTGATGAAGTGGGTGATCTAGTTATTGAAGATTGCTATCGTCAAACGCATTCTTTATCAATTACGGCTATGCGTGGTGTTAACCAGTTAAAGGAACAAGTACGTTTTATTCATGAATTAGAAAGAGCAGGTAAACTTGACAGAGCATTAGAGTTTATCCCTGATGATGAAGAAATTGCGGATAGGTTAGCTAAAAATAATGGCTTAACCCGTCCTGAGCTTTCGGTTTTACTTGCCTATAGTAAAATGGTTTTAAAAGAAGATCTTGTTCATAAAGAGATCACTGATAATCCATACCATGACAAGTTATTAATAAATGCTTTTCCTAAGCAACTGCAAGAGAAGTACCAAGACCAAATGCAGTTGCACCCACTGCGTGCTGAAATTATTGCCACTAAGCTTGCCAATAAAATTGGTAACGATATGGGCTTTAACTTTGTTAATCGTATGCAAGAAGAAACAGGTGCTACCGTTGTTGAAATAGCCAATAGCTATACTATGGCTTGTGCTGTCTTTGAATTAGAAGAGTTCTGGCAAAAAATTGAAGTTTTAAATAATAAAATTTCAACGGCTATACAGACAGAAATGTTATTCCAATACCGCCGTACAGTGAGACGCGCAACACGTTGGTTTTTACGTCATCGTAATAAGTCGTTAAGTATTGCTCAATCAATCGCTTTATTCGAACCAACATTTACGGTTATGTCGAAGAAGCTCAATAGCTTTATCATTGAGGGCGAGGCTGAACAATTACAGCGCGTTGAAAAAGACTTATCTTCTGCCGGTGTACCTAAAGTTGTTGCCACCCGTATTTCACAGTTAAGTACTATTTTCTCAGCACTTGATATTGCTGAAATTGCTGAAGAAGACGGGAGAGATGTAGAGCTTGTCGCAAATCTTTACTTTAAACTTGGAGTTCGCTTGGAGTTGCATTGGTTCTTAGACCAAATAACTCGTCAAGCGGTTGGTAACCATTGGCAAGCACTCGCAAGAGCATCCTTTAGAGAAGAATTAGATTGGCAGCAACGTTCATTAACCTCTGTGGTTCTACGTTGTGATTGTTCAACTCAAATTAAAGACCTAGATAATATGCTTGATACTTGGGTTGATACTAATTCCCAGCCATTAGATAGATGGAAGCATATTTTAGCAGACTTTAAAGTAGGGCAAACCCATGAGTTTGCAAAATTCTCGGTAGCTTTACGTGAATTAATGTTACTTAGTTTAAACTGTCAAAGACTAACGACAGAAAGTTAAGCTTTAACAAGAAAAGCAATTTATAAAAACTACGTAAGCTGATAAAATCCTCGTCTAACTATACAAGTTTGGCGGGGATTTTCTATTTCTGCTTTCACAGAATAATTATTAGAGGTGTTATGTTTTATCCAGCTATTCGCAAAGTATTATTTCAATTTGATGCGGAAACAATCCATGAATTGACAATAAAAGGCCTAAAAAATACTGGTGCGACACCTTTAAATGCTTTTTATAAGCAACGCGTTATTGACAAACCTGTGCAGGTCATGGGTATAGACTTCCCAAATCCATTAGGCTTAGCAGCAGGCTTAGATAAAAACGGTGAATGTATTGATGCATTTGCCGCGATGGGATTTGGTTTTGTCGAAGTGGGCACTGTCACGCCACGTCCTCAACCAGGCAATGAAAAGCCGCGTATTTTCAGACTACCCGAAGCTAATGCTGTTATTAATCGAATGGGCTTTAATAATAAAGGTGTTGATTATTTGGTGTCACAAGTTCGTTCCGCAAAATTTTCGGGTGTTTTAGGTATTAATATAGGCAAAAACAAAGACACGCCTGAAGAAAACGCAAAAGATGACTACATTCACTGTATGCGAAAAGTTTATGAATTTGCAACATACATCACCGTAAATATATCATCCCCAAATACCCCTGGATTACGCGCTCTTCAATATGGTGATGCATTAAATGAACTCTTAGCCGCATTAAAAGTAGAGCAGGCAGCGTTAGCTAAGCAACATGGCAGGTATGTCCCTGTGGCGGTAAAAATTGCGCCAGATTTGACCGAAGCAGAAGTACAATCAATAGCTCAATCTCTAATAGATAATGAAATTGATGGTGTGATAGCAACAAATACAACGTTATCTAGGGAAGGAGTAGAGGCACTCGAATTCGGTAATGAGCAAGGCGGGCTAAGTGGTGCACCAGTTAAGGAAAAGAGCACAACGGTTATTCGTATTTTGGCCAAAGCGCTAGATAACAAATTACCAATTATTGGTGTTGGTGGTATTGCTTCTAGTAGCGACGCAAATGAAAAATTAAACGCTGGTGCAAGTTTAGTACAAGTTTATACTGGCTTTATTTATCAAGGTCCGCCATTAGTTAAAGAAATTGTGAACAACTTGTAATTGCGCCATTATCAATAAAGTTTGCCCGTTGAGTAATACAAAGGGTGAAGTTTTTCGTTAGAAAATTTAAGAAGCAGGTTAGCTACAACGATATACCTTGTAACTAACCTGTTTTAGAAAAGTTTAATAACTTTCGTTATGTACACTTAATACAGCACGACCAGAAGGGTCTGCGTTGTCACTAAAACTAGCATCCCAAGCTAATGCTTCTTGGGTACTACAAGCAACAGATTTTCCACCTATCACGCAATCTGCAGCTGAAGCTAATGGGTACTTCTCTTCGAATACACAGCGATAGAAGTAAGCTTCTTTGCTATCAGGTGTATTAATAGGGAACCTATGGCTTGCGCTTTCTAATTGAAGGTCAGTAACTTGCGCTTCAACAAAAGCTTTTAAGCCATCAATCCACGAGTAACCAACGCCATCTGAAAACTGCTCTTTTTGACGCCATAAAATTTCTTTAGGTAAGTAGCCTTCAAAAGATTCACGCAATATGGCTTTTTCCATTTTACCATTGCCGCACATTTTATCTTCAGGATTAATGCGCATTGCAACATCCATAAAGTTCTTATCTAAAAATGGTACACGCGCTTCAATGCCCCAAGCTGACATGGATTTATTCGCGCGTAAACAGTCAAATTTGTGCAAGCGATCGAGCTTACGATTTAACTCTTCGTGAAACTCTTGTGCGTTAGGTGCTTTGTGGAAATATAAATAACCACCAAAAATTTCATCAGCACCTTCGCCGCTAAGCACCATTTTAATGCCCATGGCTTTAATTTTACGAGCCATTAAGTACATTGGAGTTGATGCTCTTATCGTGGTTACATCATAAGTTTCAAGATGGTAAATCACTTCCCTTAATGCATCGATTCCTTCTTGCTCAGTAAAAACAACACTGTGGTGAATTGTACCTATGCTATCTGCCACTGTTTGAGCTGCCACTAAGTCAGGAGAGCCAGCTAAACCACAAGCAAAAGAATGCACTTTTGGCCACCAAGCTTCACTCAAATCGTTTTCTTCAATACGGCGAGAAGCAAACTTTTGCGTGATAGCAGAAATAAGTGATGAATCTAAACCACCAGAAAGTAGCACACCATATGGTACATCTGTCATTAAATGACTTTTTACCGACTCTTCCAACGCTTCACGTATTTTTGTTGTACTTGTGGTGTTATCTTTAATGGCACTATATTGTTGCCAGTTACGCTTATAATAACATTGTAATTCACCAACACGGCTATCTAGGATATGTCCAGGCGGAAATTCACTTACTGTTTTACAAATGGGCATCAAGGCTTTCATTTCAGAAGCAACGTAAAAGTTACCATCGCTATCATAACCGGTATATAAAGGAATAATACCAATATGATCGCGGGCAATTAAATAGGAGTTAGTCGAAGCATCATATAAAATGAAAGCAAACATTCCTTGTAATTTATCGACAAAATTAACGCCATGCTCTTTATAAAGAGGTAGGATTACTTCACAATCAGATGCCGTTTGAAATGAGTAATCAACAGAAAGATCACCAGCTAGCGCTTTATGGTTGTATATTTCACCATTGACTGCCAATACATTGGTTTTATCTTCATTATATAAGGGTTGAGCACCATGCTCAGTATCAACAATAGATAAACGCTCATGTACTAAAATAGCATTTTCATTGTTATAAATTCCGGACCAATCAGGACCACGGTGACGTAAGAGACGAGAATATTCTAAAGCTTTTGGACGAAGTGCATCAGCACCTGTTTTTATATCTAATATACCAAAGATCGAACACATTGAAGCGCTACTCCTTTAATTAATAGTAAGTCAAATTGTGAGAACAATTAGTGCATCAGCACTAATTGATAAAGGCTACTTTGCCAGTTTCGCTATAAAATGCAACTAGAAAATACATAAACGTTAAACTAAAAAGTTATATCAGTGTTCATTATTCACCTGAACAATTGAAATAACGATAGGTTTGTCATTAAATTAGGGGCAATTTATGGTTTAATATAGACATAAATACAATTATCTTGGTTAGGTGTTAATTTGCGACTTTATATTACTCAAATATTATTTATGGTATTGACAATCTTTACATTACTAGTCACTTCGAATAGCGCAAAAAGTCAAGGCGTTGACTCAAAACCACTCAGTACAAGTCAAATTGAATTAGAACAATATATTGTCAAAAATAAGGGGAAAGTTATCTATCTGGACTTTTGGGCATCATGGTGTGGTCCTTGTAGAAAATCTTTTCCGTGGATGAACAGTATTCAAGCGGGTTATAAACAACAAGGCTTTACTATTATTAGTATTAATTTGGATGCCAATAAAGCATTAGCAGACAAGTTTTTAATAGAGACACCTGCGACTTTTCCTGTTATTTACGATGCTAAAGGCATTCTGGCCAAACATTATAAAATCAAGGGTATGCCAAGTTCTATTCTCATTGGCCGTGATGGTATGATTAAATCACGCCATGCAGGTTTTTTTAATAATAAAGTCGCCAAATACCAACAAGAAATTGAATTGCTATTAGCCCAGCCTTAAGTGTTTTAGCCGTTAAGTTGTTCCGTTTGGCCTAAAATGGCAAAACGTAATTTTGTTTGCTAACGTTAATGAAAATAATTGCGATAGAAAAGCTAAGTATTGAACTTTATCGTTTTTAGCTAGGTAGTTTTAATGAAGTTAGTTTATTGTTTCCTTTTCATCGCTTTCATTCCTATGTGTTCTTTTGGTGAAACTACATCTTCTTTAACCTGTTATAGCACTGTATATGCACCTTATACTTTTATCAAGGAGAACAAAGTAGTAGGAATCGATATTGATTTAATTAATTCTATTTCGAAGAAAATAGGTATTAGCGTTTCATTTGAAATCATTCCTTGGTCGCGTTTATTGCAAAATGTCAGAAAAGGCAATATTGACTGTGCAATGGCATTTTTACTTGATTCTGAATATACAAAGAACATGGTGTATATGAAACAACCTATTACTATTGGTGAGTATTCTGTGTTTATTAAAAAAGAAAACAAAAGCTACTTTAAAGAACTTAAAGATTTCGAAGGAAAATCGATAGCTGTAAATCGATAGCTGTAAATCGAGGTTTTAAAACACCAGAAGTTTTCCAGCAAGCAGTAAACGATAACAAAATCACTCAGTACGATGTAGGAAATGAAGAGCAAAGTCTCCAAATGTTGATGTCATCAAGGGTAAGTGGTGTATTAACGGATTAAAATGTTGGCTTGTTTAATCTTCAACAAATGAAAATTGACAATGTTATTCCCTTAGATGCGTCATTAGCAACAACCCCAGTATTTCTAGTGTTTTCTAAAAAATGGCAAACCAATGGTATTGTAAATAAATTTGATGAGGCGTTAGCTGAAATGAAACAAGATGGTACTTATCAAAAGGTATTAATTCAGTACCTCACACTACCTCGTGAATAGATATGCATAACCTGTAAGATTAGGTTTTTCTTTACCAAGAAGCTAACAACATTTTTATGGTTGGTTACTTCTTTATCATATTTAGATTTGAACTTGAATTTTGGCTTTAATAATAGTTAAGTGATGAATAATTTCAATAGCCAATTGACTTGCTTAAGCTTTTCAAGCATCTTTACTTTAGTCGAATTAAATATAGTAAATTGAATGAAAAAATTAAAAAATGAAGCAGAATTGTTAAAGAAAGCACTCGTTATCGGTGAGAAGTATGCAATTAATAGAGGATATAAAAGTTTTTCAGCAACAAACTCTGCTAAGGATAAAGTAGAAAGCCTATATCGCTTATTGGTAAATGATAAATTAATACAACCCTTGGCTGTTGAAAGTGAAGATCAACCGCACATGAAACATAAGTTAGCACTTTGGTTAGCTAAGCAACTTCCTACAGGGCATCCTTTATTGGATTAAAATCCGTTTATATTGATTAATTTTATAAAAACATATTTCATCATAATTCGTAATAAATAAGTCATAAATTAAGCATCGTTAAAACATAATTCTTTTTCATTATAAGGCTTTACTCTTAGGTGGGCCCTATAATGAACTATACATTTTATTTTCCATTTCGACTCTTTCTTATCTTTAGTACTTTGATATTGATGAGTATGAGTTTTTTAGTTTCAACTAAAACTTTCAGCCAAACTTTTACCGAATCACAAATACCTTACCAAAAGGTTAGTTCAGGTAGCTTGTTCTTGGTTAATGAACACGGTTATCAAGCAGCAATAACTCAAAATAGTGATTATCAAGTTAAAATAACTGGGCTAATAGCACGAGTTAATTTCACTCAAACCTTCAGTAATTCAACCGATCAATATATAGAGGCGATATATGTTTTTCCATTGATAAATGATGCCGCAGTTGATTCCATGGTTATGGAAATTGGTGAGCGGCGTATTGTAGGATCAATAAAGGAGAAACAACACGCTAAACAGCTTTATATCAAGGCTAAAGTACAAGGTAAGAAAGCCAGCTTAGTGTCACAGCAACGTCCGAATTTATTTACCAGTAAAATAGCCAATATAGCACCCGGTGAAACCATTAAAATATCGTTAAGTTATTTACAATCTATTCACTTAAATAAGAACATTTTTTCACTAAGAATACCGTTAACCCTGACGCCCAGATATATTCCTTTACCTAGTAATACGTCCAAACAAGAAGAAGATAAAACTACTGTAACTATCAGGGAAATTAACCAACAAGGCTGGGCGATAAACAACCCAAGGGTTACAGACGCCAGTGAAATTACTCCCTTTCAACAGCGGTTAAATACAACAAATCATAACTCGCAACAAAAACTAACATTAAGCGTTAAGATTAATACTGCAATACCGATAAAAAACCTTGTTAGCCAGTATCACTCGGTCAATAAGACAGAACATATAGACAGTGTTGAAGTAGAAGTCGATGACAACTACCTATTAGATCAAGATTTTATTTTGCAGTGGCAACTGTCACAAGGAAATGTACCCCAAGCCGCATTTTTTTCTCATCAGCAAAGTCACAAAAATGGCCAAAACTATGGATACGGTTTATTGATGCTGATGCCTCCAGAGTCTGGTAGTACGACGGTTATGCCTAAAGATGTTATTTATATTATTGACACTTCAGGCTCTATGGGAGGTGTAGCAATTCGGCAAGCTAAAAAAGCACTTATTAGTGCATTAGGTTTATTAAACCCCAGTGATAGTTTTAATATTATCGCTTTTGATGATGGAATAGATAACTTATTTCAGCTAAGTAAGCTTGCCAATAGTAATAATTTAGAGCGGGCAAACAAGTGGATAAATCAGCTTGTGGCTTCTGGCGGTACCAATATGTATCCTGCAATTGAATTTGCATTGAAGAAACAACACCCAATAGAAAAAACAAAGTATAAGCAAGTGGTGTTTATCACAGATGGTAGCGTAGGCAATGAAGATGAGTTACTAAATTTGATAGATAAAAAGCTTGAGAATACCCGGCTGCATACTGTAGGAATAGGCTCTGCACCCAATGGATATTTTATGGAGCAAGCAGCTAAAGTAGGGCGCGGAACCTATCGATATATTGGCAACATCAATGAAGTAAAAGAAGAAATGCTATCATTGTTCAATCAAATCAACAAACCATTACTACGTAATATTCAAGTTGACTGGCCTGTTAATGAAATTGAACATTACCCTAAGCAAATTCCAGATCTATACGAAGGGCAACCACTATTGATAAGTATGCGATGGCAGGAGCAGGAAGCAATACAAAGAAAGCCATTTATTGAAGTGTCTGGGACCTTAGCGGATAAATACTGGAAAGAGCAAATTGCTGTGAAACTAATGCCAGACAATAAAAATGTAGCTAAATCAGTTAAAGCGGGTAATGGTGTAGGCCAATGGTGGGCTAGAAAAAAAATAGCAGACCTAAATGGGATGTATCGTCGGGCTAATCAAAGTAAACGTATAGCGCTGAAAGCTCAAATAACATCAGTAGCGTTAGCGCATAGTATGGTTTCTCCCTTTACAAGTTTCATTGCTATTGAGCAGCAAGTTAGCAGAAAAACTAATGAGCCAATGGTTAAAAAGGCAATTAAAAACTTGATGCCAAAGGGATCTTCGCAACAAATACCCATAGCAAACACGGCTACAGGAATAGAGAGCCACTTATATTTTGGCATTTTGTTTTCAATAATCTCTCTTTTTATATTTATATTCAGTTATTTATTTGAGCAAAAAAATGCAAATAAAAGCCAGTAGTGTAATGGCCAGCATAAGCCTTTTGCTTTTAGCTGCTGCCATATTCAGTTTTTCTAGTGCAGGGTACATTGCGCTTAAAGCCAATATAGCTCAATATTTGTTAAATAGATCTTGGCTAGATAATAGTGCTTCTACTCACTTAAAAAGTAAGCCTTGGCCATGGGCCGATATTTATCCGGTGGCCAAGTTAACTTTTGAGCGATTAGATATTGCTCAAATAGTCGTTAATAATGATTCAGGTCAGGCTCTCGCTTTTGCGCCTGGCTTTAATGACTTTTATGAAATACACGATAATAAGATATTTGCAGATGTGTTTGTAATCTCAGCACACAACGATACTCATTTCAGTGTGTTAGAAAGTTTAAGATTAAATGATAAGGTTACCCTTACATTCAAGTCAGGCTATGCTCAACAATTAACGGTAAAAGATATTAGCGTTATTGATACTAAAGAAGAAAGCTTGGTTGTTGAGGGAGAACAGAGTGCTTTTGACGAGAATGATAATAAAGAGCAATATATTCAAGAGCTTATACTGGTTACGTGTTACCCTTTTTCGGGTGGGAATACACAAAACTCTTTTTTAAGGTATATTGTAAAGTTGACTTAATAGCAGTATAAAGTCGCGATATTACTTTAGCGGTACAAAGTCTTTAAAGTGTTTTCGGCATAGTGCCTGATAACGTTCGTTGCCACCAACTTCAACTTGCTCTCCACCCATTACCGCTTTGCCATCACTATTTATACGAATGACAAAATTGGCTTTGCGACCGCAATGGCAAATTGTTTTTAGCTCAACTAATTTATCAGCCCAAGCTAAAAGAGCAGCGCTTCCTGTAAATGTTTGCCCTAAAAAGTCAGTACGAATTCCATAAGCTAACACAGGAATATTTAAATTATCTACTATGTCTGTTAATTGTTTGACTTGATCTTTTGTCAAAAACTGCGCTTCATCTATTAACACACAAGCGACTTTTTGGTTATGTTGTTCAACTTTAACTTCAGTTAGTAAGTCCGTTTCAGCGGTAAACAATTTGGCATCCGCATCTATCCCTAATCGTGATGACACTTTACCTTTTGCATACCGATCATCAATTTGTGCGGTATAGAGAATAGTGTGTAAGCCACATTCATTATAATTGTATGATGATTGTAATAAATGCGTAGATTTACCTGCATTCATTGACGAGTAGTAAAAATATAGTTGTGCCATAAAAATTTCTTTCGTTTATAAAAAACCACACTCAAAAATACTTTAAGAGTGTGGCTATGTCTATGATAGTTAAGCTTGGTTATGCGCCGTAAGGAACCCAAACATTTTTAATTTCAACCGCATGTCGTAAAAAGATGTCTCCGTTCATTTGCTCTTCGGATGTCCAGTCATAGGCTTTTCCGTGGTTAACCCAGGTTCTTTTCATCGTAGCAGCCGATTCAAACTCAATAGACTTACTACCTTCAGCAGTTCCCCAATACCATAAGCCATCAATGTCGTAATGCTTAGCTAAGGTGTCTGTTAGCGCTTCTCTATCACCGGTGACGATATTGATAACACCTGCTGGTAAATCAGAGGTGTTGAGTACTTGATAAAAGTCTGTTGCCAATAAAGCCGTTTCTCTCGATGGTACTACAATGACACGATTACCCATTGCTATTGCAGGCATAATAGTCGAAATTAGGCCTAATAAACCTGCTTCTTCAGGTGCCACTATTGCAATATTACCAACGGGCTCTTTCATTGCTAGTGTAACAATACGCTGAGGAGGTACATGTATTTGACCTTCATACTTGTCAGCCCATGCCGCACTTGAAAAAATCCTGCTAATGGCCAAGTCCACTTCTTTTGTTGCTTCTTTAGCCGTTTTTCCTGATAACTGACAAATACGTTGGGCAAACTCTGATGCTCTTGCTTGTAAGTTTTCAGCAATGAAGTATAGAACCTGTGCCCGATTATGAGCGGTTGTGTTTGACCAAGAAGCAGCCTTGTTACTTGCTTCTACCGCATTTCTAATATCTTTCCTATTTCCGTCTGGAATTTCTGCTATATGGACACCTGACGCATTATAAACAGGTAAACTGTAACCACTATCTGGACGAACTTGTTTACCTCCAATAAATAGTTTGGCAGTTTGATCTATAGCGGCAGAGGCCGAACTGACTTTGTTTTTCTTGCTACTAATTTTATTTTCTTGGGGCTTTGCAGTTAGATTAGCTAACCATGACTCTTGAATATATTCAAATAAGCCTTCTTTACCACCTTCGCGGCCAAAACCTGATTCGCGATAGCCACCAAAGCCAGCACCAGCGTCGAAAATATTGGTACTATTTATCCATACTACACCGGCCTTTATTTTTGGCGCCACATCTAATGCAACGTTGATATTTTCAGACCAAACACTTGCCGCTAAGCCATAACGACTGTTATTGGCAATTTGCACCGCTTCAGCAGGGGTTCTAAACGTCATCGCAGCTAAAACTGGACCAAAAATTTCTTGTTGAGCAACAGTCGATGCAGGCTCTACATCGGTCAACAAAGTAGGAGGGTAGAAGCAACCGTCTTTATCGTCAAGACAACTTACTTGGTGTAGGGTTGCACCTTCAGCAACTCCTAAGGCAACCATTTCCTTAATTTTTACTAATTGGCTAGCATCAATCATTGCCCCAACATCGATGTTTTTAGATAACGAATCACCAACAACCAGTTTTTTCATGCGTGCGACGAGTTTAGTTATCAATTTGTCTGCAATAGATTCTTGCATTAATAAACGTGAACCAGCACAACATACTTGCCCTTGGTTAAACCAGATGGCATCTACTATACCCTCAACCACACTATCTAAGTCGGCATCTTCAAAAACAACAAAGGCAGACTTTCCACCCAGCTCTAAGGAAAGTTTTTTACCTGTTCCAGCAGTTGCCTGACGAATTAACCGCCCAACTTGGGTTGAACCAGTAAAGGCTATTTTATCAATATCCTTATGTTCAACTATGGCTTGACCAGCTTTACCATCACCTAAAACCAAATTGAAGACACCTGCAGGTAGGCCTATTTCATCGCAAATTTGAGCAAATAAAACAGCGGTTGCAGAAGTAAATTCAGCAGGTTTTAATACCACAGTATTTCCCATTGCTAAGGCGGGGGCGACTTTCCATGCCAGCATTAATAGCGGGAAATTCCATGGAATTATTTGCCCGACAACACCTACAGGTTCGAATCCTTTAAACTCAGTAGACATTATTTGTGCCCAACCTGCATGGTGGTAAAAGTGTCGAGCAACAAGAGGGATGTCTATATCTCTTGATTCACGAATAGGTTTGCCATTATCAAGTGATTCTAATACGGCAAACAAGCGACTGTGCTTTTGAATTTGTCTGGCAATGGCATATAAAAATTTTGCTCTGGCATGTCCTCCAATGGCAAACCACTCTTTTTGCGCTTTTCTTGCAGCTACCACAGCAAGATCAACATCTTCGATGCTGCCATCGGCAACAGTTGCAATGTGTTTTTTATTGGCTGGGTTATTTGAGTCGAAGTATTTTTTGGCAGTAGGTTTTTGCCATTTACCATTTACATAATGATTAAAGGTATTATTAAGGTTTGCTAACCACTCTTGTGCTACGTTACTGTTCTCTGTCGCGGTACCGTATTCCATTGTAGTAAATATCTCTTTGATTGACATAATGAGTTCTCTTTGCGCTTTTGTACTAAGCGTTATAAATAATTAAAATAAGGCGATTAACTAATGGCATGTCTGTGGCTTGCTGAATAACAACCAGTCACATGGTGTTCAAGCTGGCGTTCTATATCGCCAAGCAAACTACTTGCACCAAATCTAAATAAATGTGGGTCTAACCATTCATTTCCTAATTCTTCTTTCATTAAAATCATAAAATCAATTGCTTGTTTTGCTTTTTGAATTCCACCAGCAGGTTTGTAACCAACTTTCACTCCAGTTTGCTGATAAAATTCACGAATGGCTCTGACCATGACAAGACTGACGGGTAGGGTGGCATTTACTGGCTCTTTACCAGTACTTGTTTTAATAAAGTCAGCACCTGCCATCATACAAACCCAACTAGCTTTAGCAACGTTGGTAAATGTTGCTAATTCACCGGTAGCTAAAATAGTCTTAATATGGGCGTCACCACAAGCTGTTCGAAAGGCTTTCACCTCATCGTAAATACCTTGCCAGTCACCGGTAAATATTTTTTCTCTACTGATCACAATATCTATTTCTGTGGCCCCTTCAGATACCGATGCAGTTATTTCACTTAATTTAATTGGTAACGGAGACTGCCCAGCAGGGAAACCTGTTGATACCGCGGCCACAGGGATATTCGTGCCTTTTAATGCACAAACAGCGGTATTTATCATATTGTGATAAACGCAGATTGCACCCGTGGTAATGTTAAGGTCTGATACACCTAACGCTTCAAGCAAATCTTTGCTGACCGGTTGCTTTGCTTTTTGACACAGTCGCTTCACTTTACCCGGCGTATCATCACCGGCTAAGGTAGTTAAGTCGATGAAGGTAATAGCCTTTAATAGCCATGCAGCTTGGTGTTGTTTTTTTACCGATCTTCTAGCCGCTATTGTTGATGCTCGACGCTCAACTGCACTTCGGTTAATAGATATTGAGTTTATAAAGCCTAGATCAAACGGCATACCCGCATTGCGCAAGTCATGCTCATTGATTTGATCTGTTTTTTTGGTTGTTTTTTTATTAGTTGACATAAAGCACCTAATTTTCTTTGTTTAGACAAAAGTTATTAAAAATATTTCTACTTACATTCAATGGGTGATCACACTGTAATTGAGGTAGATAAATTGAGAGGCGGTTATCCTTTTTCTGGTGAGATGAGTCAGATAAAGCCTCTATAATTTTTATATAATTTATTTCTTTACATATAAGTAACCAATTTTATTCTCCTAAACACGATTGGGAATAGGGAACAGTGAGTAGATTAAACCGTTATTATAGGGAGATGAAAAAGCCAGCAATTGCAGCGCTCATTAAATTAGCAAGGGTTGCTGCAAGCATTGCTTTCATTCCTAACTTGGCAATATCAGGCCTTCTACTTGGTGCCATTGAACCTATACCACCAAGCAATATAGCTATGGACGACAGATTTGCAAAACCACATAATGCAAAGGTTATTATTGCTTGCGTAGTAGCGCTCAAACTATCTTTGATTTCCACAAAATTAACGTAAGCGAAAAACTCATTTACCACTACTTTTTGCCCGATAAAACTGCCTGCTTGTAACATCTCTGAACTTGGCACGCCGATAATAAAAGCAAGAGGCGCAAATAAATATCCTAGTAACCATTCAATGGTTATATTTTCAAAACCAAATAGGCTTGCTGTACCGCCAACAAGTGTATTTAATAAGGCGATTATTGCAATGAATGCTAGTAACATTGCACCAACGTTTACGGCTAATTTCAATCCTGATGCAGCGCCAGAGGCTGCGGCATCAATTACGTTTACAGGTTTGTCGCCACTATCTTCAGTAATTAAGTCTTCTTGAGATAATTTATCGTGCTCTGTTTCTGGCATAATTATTTTTGCCATTAACAGGCCGCCAGGCGCTGCCATAAAAGAGGCTGCAATCAAATATTTCAAATCAATGCCTAAACCGGCATAGCCCGCCAGAATAGAGCCCGCTACAGAGGCTAAACCACCAACCATAATAGCGAATAACTCTGAGCGAGTCATATTGGCAATATATGGACGAATGACAAGCGGCGCTTCAGTTTGTCCAACAAATATATTTGCTGTTGCAGATAAGGATTCGGGTTTACTTGTTTTAAGTAATTTTTGTAGTCCACCGCCAAAAATTTTTACCACCCACTGCATAATACCTAGATAATAAAGTACAGCGATTAATGACGAGAAGAAAATAATTACAGGCAGCACTCTAATAGCAAAAACAAAACCAACACCGTTGGTAAACATTGCATCGGTGCCTAAGCCACCAAATAAAAAGGCAATACCAACATTTGCGCTATCAATGACTTGTTGAACACCGTTTGATATAGATGCTAGAGCATCTTTACCAAAAGGAATATATAGCACAAAAGCGCCTAAACCTAATTGAAGCGCAAAAGCCCATCCTACTGTTCTAAAATTAATTGCTTTACGTTTTGAAGAGAAAAATACTGCTATTGCAAGTAATACGATTATACCTAAAATGCCCCGAAGTGCTGTTAACTCCATCATAACCTCATGTTATTTATTATATTTGTTATATTTGTTATATTTGCTTTGTGTGTGACTCGTTAGCAATATTATTGGGAAAGTTGCCTGATCTTTGCTTTTAATACTTCTATCGCCATGCGATTTTTACCCCCACGTGTAATGATAATATCAGCCCAAGCTTTTGATGGCTCAATAAATTGATAATACATCGGTCTAACTGTTGTAAGGTATTGGCTAGTTATTGAATCTAAACTCCTTTCACGTTCTTTTGTGTCACGCTCGATACGTCTAATTAAGCAAATATCAAGCGGAGTGTCCATATAAACTTTTATGTCGAAGCAATCGCGAAGCTCTGGATTAGATAATAGCAGTATGCCCTCGACTAGAATTATTTTGGTTGGCTTCACTGTGACTGTTTCAGTTGTGCGTGTATGTGTTTTATAACAATACACAGGGCAGTCTATATTGTTTTGTGCTATCAATTGACTCAATTGACTACTTAATAATTCATGTTCAAATGCTTTGGGGTGATCGTAATTGGTTTTTATGCGCTCACTCATACTTAATTCGCTTTGATCACGATAATATGAATCTTCTTTGATGATTGAGATACCATCGGGCCCAAGCTCAGGTAAAAGCTCTTGATAAATCGTTTCTGCGAAGAGCGATTTACCTGAGGCTGATGCGCCTGCAATAGCAATTACGGTTGTTTTACTTGCTTGTGTCATTTATAAAGTCCAAGGAAAATAAGGTCATGGATAATCAAAATAGTCTATACTGCATAGCAAATATTACTTGGCTAATGGCAGTAAAAGCATTAAATTAACACAAGTTGACTAATTGGTCATGTTTATTTTTATAATTAAGGTGTACATTCAATGGCAAGAGCAATAATTCTAGTGCTTGATAGTTTCGGCGTTGGTTATTCAAACGATGCTGCAGACTTTGGTGATATTGGTGCAAATACATTTATCAGTATAGCTAAGCATTATTTACAAGAAGAAAATAAAGTCATTCACTTACCTAACCTTGGTGCTTTGGGGTTACATGCATTAAGTAAGCAAGCAAGTAGTGAAAAAATATGGCAAGAATATCAGCAAGCATTAATCGATGGCAACGTTGATTTTTCTCAGTTTTACATTGAACCAAGTAAAGGTGCTTTTGGTTATATGGATGAGATTAGTACAGGCAAGGATACACCAAGTGGTCATTGGGAAATGGCAGGTGTGCCAGTACTTTATGATTGGGGGTACTTTTCCAATAAAGCAGAATCATTTTCAGAAGAGTTGATCACATCAATATCAAATAAAACGGGCATAACTGGTTTTTTAGGAAATTGTCACGCTTCAGGTACTGATATTATTAATGCATTAGGTAGCAAGCATATTGAAACTGGTTTGCCTATTTGTTACACCTCAGCAGATAGTGTATTTCAAGTAGCGGCCCACGAAGAACATTTTGGATTAGATAATCTTTATCGTTATTGTGAACAAGTAAGAGAGCTATTGTCTGATGCCGATATGAATATTGGTCGTGTCATCGCTAGGCCGTTTGTAGGTAAAGACCAATCTGATTTTACCCGAACCGGAAATAGAAGAGACTATTCGGTTTTACCGCCATCAACAACAGTCTTGGAGAAAATCACACAAGCAGGTGGCAATGTCATCAGTGTCGGTAAAATAGCCGATATTTTTGCTCATCAAGGCATTACAGAAACGACCAAGGCAAATGGCATAGATGCATTAGTCGATGCCACTATATCTCACATCAGCACGGCTAAAGATAACAGCCTCATTTTTACTAACTTAGTTAATTTCGACCAAGACTTTGGTCATCGCCGTGATCCCGTTGGCTATGCGCAAGCGCTTGAAAGTTTTGATCAGCGTTTACCTGAAATTTATGCCCAAATGCAAGCGGGAGATTTCCTATTCCTAACGGCAGATCATGGCTGTGATCCAACGTGGCAAGGTAATGATCATACAAGAGAGTTTGTGCCTTTGCTTGCCTATCATCATCTGGTACAATCTGTCGATCTTGGTCAAAGAGCAACTTTTGCTGATTTAGGTCAAACCTTAGCCGAGCTTTTTAACGTTGAAGCAATGGCGTATGGCAAAAGTTTTTTACCAAAAATAAATAAAAATTAGAAAACAAGATAATTACGAAAAATTATCTCAAATAAAATAGAAAACATACTAAAACAACATAATCAGTCCTTGGGAGAGAACGATGAAAATATTTAAGCAAAACGCACTAACACTTTGCGTCCAAGCTTCGTTATTCGCTAGTGTTGCTAGTGTTTCTACAAATGCATTTGCTGCAGATGAAGCAGTAAAAGAAAAAGTAGTGGGCATTGAAGTAATTGAAGTTACAGCTCGTAAACGGGTTGAAAATGCACAAGAAGTTCCTGTTGCTGTTACTGCCTTGCAAGGCGATAATTTAAACGCTTATAGCTCTGCAGCTATGGATATCAGATTCCTTAATGCAAAAATTCCTAGTTTAAGTGTTGAGTCATCTTTTGGTCGAACTTTTCCACGCTTCTATATGCGTGGTTTAGGTAATTCTGATTTTGATTTGAATGCTTCTCAACCGGTATCTCTAGTTGTAGATGAAGTTGTACAAGAAAGTCCGATATTAAAAGGCTTTCCTGTTTTTGATATAGAACGTGTAGAAGTACTTGGTGGCCCACAAGGTACATTATTTGGACGAAACACGCCTGCTGGCTTGGTTAAATTTGACTCGGTAAAACCGACACAAGATTTTGATGGTTTTGCTTCATTATCATATGGCAGTAAAAATACTACTGATTTGCGTGCTGCTGTCGCTGGAGGCTTAACGGACAACTTATCTGCTCGTATTTCCGTGCTTCGTCAAGATCGTGATAATTACATTGACAATAAAGCACCGGGATTTGAACAAGATGATGTCTTAGGTGGCTACACTGATCAAGCGCTTCGTTTACAGTTCTTATACGAAGGTGATGAGTTTAATGCACTATTTAATTACCATATGCGAGATCTTGATGGCAAACCGGTAACTTTTTATGCAAATGCGTTTAAACCTGGAACTAACTCTTTAGTTGATGGTTTTTCTCGTGATACTGTTACTCATGATTCAGCAGCAAGAGCTACTCAACAAGTTGAAACAGAAGGGGCAAGTCTTAAACTAGAGTTTGACTTAGGCAACTACACAATAACCTCTATTACAGGTTATGAAAGTGCGGAGTTGTTTTCTCGAGGTGATGTTGATGGCGGTTACGGAGCAAACTGGGCAGCGGGTTTTGGCGTACCTACAGGTCCAGGTTCAATTGCGTTTGACTCAGAAACTGCCGATGGTATACCTGATCATCAGCAAATTACACAAGAATTGAGGCTAACAAGTAATTTTGATGGCGACTTTAATTATCAAGCTGGTTTTTTCTATTTTAAAGAAGATCTGAAGATTGATAGCTTTGCTTACGATCCTATTTTCTCAGGTGGTGCGCAAACAGGTTATGTTAGACAAAATCAAGATACTACCGCATGGGCGATATTCTCTTCATTTGACTATTCATTGAATGAGAAAAGTTCAGTGACGATAGGTTTACGTTATTCTGATGATGAGAAAGACTACTCAAATGAAAGAACTTCATCTCCTCTAACTGCATGTTGTGGAGCACCTGCCACTGCAGCAGGAGAAGTTAAAACAAGTGATAGTCATGTTAGTTGGGATGTAAGTTTTTCACATAAGTATACTGATGACATTAATCTATACGCACGTGTTGCTGATACCTTCAGAGCACCAAGTATTCAAGGTCGTTCATTATTTTCATTTGGCGATGGCATTTCAGTTGCAGACTCAGAAACAATCATCTCATATGAAGCAGGTATTAAATCTGACATTTTAGATAGCATGGGACGCGTTAATGCTTCTGTTTTCTATTATACTATGGATGACCAACAATTAACCTCTGTTGGTGGTGGTAGTAATACAGCAACATTATTAAATGCAGATGAAACAACAGGGTATGGTTTTGAAATTGACTCACAGTTTATTTTAAATGATTACTGGATGATTACTGCTAATGCTAGTTATAACAAAACTGAGATTAATGAAAGTGTAAATAGAGTTCCTGTTTGTGCTAATTGTGTTGTTACTGATCCTGTTTCAAATGGACAAGCATCTTTTGATGGCAATAGCTTACCAAATGCTCCTGAATGGATTTTCAACTTTACAGCACGATATGCAATCGAGATTGGTGATGGCGAATTTTATGCTTATACTGACTGGTCTTACCGTGATGAAATAAATTATTTCTTATTTACTTCTGAAGAGTTTACGGGGGATTCATTGTTCGAAGGTGGTATCCGTACTGGTTATACTTGGGATGGTGATGATCAAGACTATGAAGTTGCATTATTTGTGAGAAACATTACAGATGAACAGCAAGCAATAGGTGGCATTAACTTCTCAAATAATACTGCTATTGTTAATGAAGAGCGCTTTATCGGTGCAGAATTTAAAGTTAATTTCTTCTAAACGTAGTTATCTACAAAACTTTAGGAGTTTAACCACTCATTGAGTTGAAGAAATCTCTGACCAAGGGCTAATCAATGTGATTAGCCCTTTTTATTGCTTAAAATAATTAGCTTTGTGACCACGAGATAAACAACGACCAAGCGATAAACCACATCACTAAAGCAATTAACATATCGATTGTTGCTCTTACTTTTGGTTTACTTAGCTGTACTGATAACTTCGCTGCACTTAAAGCGAGAGTGGCAAACCAAGTCATTGACGCTAAAATTGCTCCAATTAAGAAGTACACTTTACTTTCCCCCGCGTACTGACCACCAACACTGCCAATAACCATAACAGTATCAATGTAGGCATGTGGATTTAAAAAGGTCACAATTAAAGTAGTAATGACGACAACTTTAAGAGATTTTTGATTTACAAAGTTTTCAGAGTCGCCATGAGCACCTTTAATTGCATTCTTAAAAGCCATAGCCCCATAACAGAGTAAAAAAGCTATACCTCCCCACGTCAACAGGGTAAACAGTAAATCATTAGTACCTAGTATTAAACTGCCACCTAAAACGCCAACCGAAATTAGAAAAGCATCATAAAGCATGAACAAACCAGCAGTTGTTAGGTGATGATTTTTATTAATGCCCTGTGAAATCAACATGGAATTCTGACTTCCTATGGGAATAATCATACTCAACGATAAGGTGAAACCTTGAATTGCAGCGGAAAAAATCATCTTAATACTCCTAAAGTTTATATTTCTATCCAGATTTTCTAAGAAAACTAGTTTGCACTTTAATCTAAAATAAATATAATTAATAAAACTTAATAATTATAAGAAAATCTTATGTCAGGGTTCGACTATAAATTACTAAACGCCTTAAGGGCAATTATTGAAACCCAAAGCTTTGAGTTGGCAGCTAAACAATTGTATATTTCTCAATCAGCTATATCTCAACGTATAAAGCTGCTAGAAGAAAACGTTGGCCAACCAATTTTGATTCGTAGTCAACCTATAGAGTTAACGCGGGTAGGGGAGCAGCTCCTGAGTCATTATAAAAAAGTACAACAATTAGAGAGTGAACTCTTACCAGAACTACTGCCTGATAGCCCGATTAAACCAATGAAAATTTCCCTTGCTGTTAATGCTGACAGTTTAGCTACTTGGTTTATTAAAGCCGTTACACCAATTTTAAAGAAGCATTTAATTGAACTTAACCTTGTCATCGAACTTGAAGAGAGAACCATTGATAAATTACGCTCGGGAGAAGCGATTGGCGCCGTTACCACCGTAAAAGAGCCGTTAAAAGGCTATAGATCCTTTGAGATAGGTAAAATGAATTACTGTTTAGTTTCTTCGGTATCGTTCAAACAAAAGTATTTTAATGAAGGCGTAAACAATATTTCGCTCAAAATGGCACCTGCTATTAGTTATGATCATAAAGACGATATGCATGTCAGATATATTTCAAAACATTTTGATATTAGCCCTAGTGAATATTATTGCCATCGTGTCCGATCTTCTGAAGCTTTTGTCGAAATGGCAAAACAAGGCGTCGCTTATTGTTTATTACCTGAATTGCAGATCCAAAATGAACTAGCGTGTGGAGAATTGGTTAAATTGTGCCCTGAAAAACAACTTATAGAAACACTGTATTGGCACAGTTGGGTATTAGTTAAGGGCATTAATAAAAAGCTATCACAAGAAATTATTTCTGTTGGGAGAGCTCTATTAGATTAACTTTTAAAACTTCAACGTTTTTGTAAGTCTAAAAATGCAATTATATAACCATATTGCTTGTTGGTGAGTTTTTCATTTTGATACAAAGATTTAGCTACAACAAAAGTCCATTGCAGATTATTTGGTGGTGCAGGTAAGGTGAGATCTAATGTTAATAATGATTGGTTAACTACCTTATAGCCTTTGCTTTTTGCTTGTTTAGCACAATAGGCTAGAACATATTCAACAGCAAACTTATCTACACTTGGAGCGAAACTATATTCAGTTTCACACGCAGTTTTAATTGTTCCATCTTCACTAAGGTACTCAAGATGCCCAGTAGTACATCCTGCTATTGAAAACAGGAGAACCACTAGCAGTGGTTGGTAAATAAGCATCTAGAGTCCTTAAAATTGTGTTATAGCAATTTACAGAACACTTTCTAGTGTTAATTCCATCATATCTTTAAAGGTGTTTTCACGTTCTTGTGCAGTGGTTTGTTCACCCGTTTTTATATGATCGGACACCGTTAATACCGTTAACGCTTTCTTTCCATATTCGGCGGCAACGCCGTATAAACCAGCAGCTTCCATTTCCACAGCTAAAATGCCATATTTCTCCATTTGAGCAAACATTTCTGGCTGTGGAGTGTAAAATAAATCAGCGGTAAATATATTGCCGACATGAACTTCTTTTTTAAGACGTTGAGCGGTGTTAACAACTTTATGGAGTAATGAAAAATCTGCCGTGGCAGCAAAGTCACATTGATTTAATCTAAGGCGATTTACATTTGAATCTGTACTTGCTGCCATACCAATGACTATGTCGCGAATTTTTATGTCATCTCGGACAGCGCCACATGAGCCAATACGAATTATGTTTTCAACACCAAAGTCTTTATATAACTCTGTTGCATAAATAGAAATAGATGGAACGCCCATACCCGAACCCATGACCGAGATTGGTTGACCTTTATAAGTACCGGTATAACCAAGCATGTTACGTACACTCGTGACGCATTTAGCATCTTCTAAGAAGTTTTCAGCAATGAATTTGGCGCGTAATGGATCGCCAGGCATTAAAACTGTTTCGGCGAAGTCGCCTAAATTTGCAGAAATATGAGGTGTGCTCATGATATGTCCCTTGTTTTATCTTTTAATAAAGAAGTAAGTATAGTAATCAATAAGTTTTTAGCCTGAATGTAAATGATGTAAATAGTTCATCCAAGGACAGCTATCAAGGGTGTTTTACTGATTTTGTAGTTTGCTAACTGATATTAGCAATTAGGATATAGAAATTAAACTCCTTTGTTTATAAAATGTGCTTATTTTGCTATTGAGTTATGACTTGAATGTAGCCAATAACGATTTTTTATCACTGTCTGACAAAAAACATACCGCTAAAGCGTTTTTTTGTAACTGAGTGATATCACTTTGCTTAAGTTTTAATATTTGCTCAGCGACCTCATATTCATTTTTTATTTCAATCCCTTGTACAGCTGGGTCATCAGTATTTAAACAGGCTTTTATGCCATTGTTAAGGAATGACTTTAATGGGTGCTGAGTCAAGTCTTTTACAGTGCCCGTTTGGAAATTTGACGTTAAGCATGATTCAATCGCAATATTGTGATTAACCATATGGGATATCAGTTTTTCATCTTCAATTGTGGCGACACCATGTCCTATACGTGTTGCTCCTAATTCATTAATTGCTTGCCAAACACTTTTTGCGCCACCTGCTTCACCAGCGTGCACGGTAACCTGTAGACTTGCATTTCGTACTTGTTTGAAGTGTTCAATAAATAACTCACCTGGAAAGTTAAACTCGTCACCGGCTAAATCTATGGCGATTAGGTGTTCTTTATGTTCAAGTAAAGCATTTAATTCTTGCTGACACTGTTTTGCACCAAAGGTACGACTTAATATTCCTATTAAGTTAATTTTAATATTAAAGTCATTAATACCTAATTTTATACCATCAATAATAGCCGAGACTACTTCATTAATGGGCAAGTTATGAGTCATAGCCATATAGTAAGGAGAAAATCGTAATTCCGCATAATGCAAACCGGCATTATAGGCGTCTTCTACATTTTCATAAGCGACACGTTTTACATCATCTAATGAACTTAAAACGGCAACACCCCAGTCTAACTTCTTTAAAAAAGCCAGTAAGTCAGACTCGCTGTGCTGTATTTGCACGTGGGGAATAAAATCTTCAAAACTCTTTGTTGGCAGGGCTATATTATTTTTTTCCGCTAATTGCCAAATTGTTGCAGGGCGGATATTACCATCTAAATGTCGATGTAAATCGAGCAAAGGTAATGAGCTGTCTATCATAGGAATTATCTCCTTAGTTTGTATGTGTGATTGTTGAAGTCTTAATGATATCGTTTTTTTAACTTTTCTTCACTTGAATATACTGGTATTCGTTTCTTAACACTGGTAAATTGGCCTTGGGACTACTTTTTTGGATGTCTAGACGTAAATAAAACACAAATTAACACTGCTAATTAAACGAGCAGATGAGAGCAATGAGAAAGAATTATGTATCAAACTGACGATGTGCGCATCAATAAAATCAAAGACTTATTACCTCCAATCGCATTACTGGAGCGATTTCCAGCGTCAGAGAAAGCAATTAAGTCGGTCGTTTCTGGTCGAGCAGCCATTCACAATATATTTAATGGTAAAGATGACCGTTTACTTGTGGTTATCGGCCCATGTTCTATTCATGATCCCAAAGCTGCGCTTGAATATGGTCAACGCTTAGTTAAGTTGCGTGAAAAGTATAAAGGCAGCTTAGAAATTGTTATGCGTGTCTATTTTGAAAAACCTCGAACTACGGTAGGTTGGAAAGGATTAATAAACGATCCCTATATGGACAATAGCTTTAAATTAAATGATGGTTTACGCATTGGCCGAAAACTGCTTTTAGACATTAATCAACTGGGCTTGCCAACTGCCGGTGAATTTTTAGATATGATTACACCACAATATATGGCTGATTTTATGTGTTGGGGAGCGATTGGTGCCCGTACCACAGAATCACAAGTACATCGCGAACTTGCCTCTGGTTTATCATGTCCTGTAGGGTTCAAAAATGGCACTGACGGTACAATTAAGATAGCTATAGATGCGATTGGCTCTGCTGCTGCTTCACATCATTTTTTATCTGTAACCAAGTTTGGTCACGCAGCTATTGTGGAAACAACAGGCAATAGTGATTGTCATATTATTTTGCGTGGTGGTAAAAAGCCTAATTTTGATGCTGACAGTGTTCAGGAAGTGACTGAGCAATTAGCTAAAGATGGGCTCAATAGTAAGATCATGATTGATTTTAGTCATGCAAATTCAAGTAAAAAATTTGAAAATCAAATGTTGGTATCCACCGATGTGGGAAATCAAATCAGTAGTGGCAACCACAACATATTCGGTGTGATGGTAGAAAGTCATTTGGTTGAAGGTAATCAAAAGCTTGTAGACGGCAAAGCGTCTGTATATGGACAAAGTATAACCGATGCTTGTATTGGCTGGGATGATACTGAAACATTGCTTGCCCAATTAAGCGACGCTGTTAATACAAGAAGAAAATGATTAGCGTATTACTCGCTCTTTGCTATTAAAACATGACAAAGCATGTTAAAACGTCTACTTAAAGTAATCTGTTAAGTAGACGTTTTTTTTATGCAAAATGTAATTAAAAATATTTTAATTGAAATAGAATCTATAGTTTTAGGTAAGCCTAATGAATGTCGATTGGCCGTTGCCTGTTTGCTAGCAAAAGGGCATTTGTTAATAGAAGATTTGCCGGGCATGGGCAAAACGACTTTAGCCCACACATTGGCTGAAACGCTAAATTTAAGCTATCAGCGTACTCAATTTACCAGTGATTTATTACCTGCTGATGTCGTAGGTATTTCAATTTTCAATACTGATATTAAGCAGTTTGAACTTCATAAGGGCCCCATATTTAACCAAGTTGTTTTAGCTGACGAAATAAATAGAGCCAGCCCTAAAACACAAAGTGCTTTGCTTGAAGCTATGGAAGAAAAACAAGTAAGTATAGATGGCACTACACACTTATTACCTGAGCCATTTTTTGTTATTGCTACTCAAAACCCGCTATTTCACGCAGGGACTTATCCATTACCTGAATCGCAACTTGACCGATTTATGATGCGAATTTCTTTAGGGTTTCCCGATGTTGAAGCTGAAAAAAATATATTGCTTTCATTATCTCGTGATCGAACAAAAGCTATTGAAAATATAAACAGCAGAGAAGACTTACTTGTTATGCAACAGGAAATTGAAAAGGTTCATGCATCTGAAGTAATTATTGAATACATTATCGCACTTTGCCATGTTAGTCGGGGGCAGACAGTTAAAGGATTTGATAACGAAGCAGGTAATAAGATATTGTGTAGACCTCTGTCACCTAGAGCAGGAAAAGCATTACTTGGCGCGGCTAAGGCTTGGGCTTTTATTGATAATAGAGATTTTCTTAAACCAGACGATATCAAAGCGGTTTTTTCTTCTGTATGTGAGCACAGACTTGAACTATCTGGCCATGAACGAGGTGATAATAACAGTGTAAGTCAGCAAATATTACAAGCTGTTGATGTGTTAAACCCGTTAAGTTAATCACTGCAATGAATTTACTTGCCTCTATTAAACAAAAACTCAATGCTACTATCAAAAGTCGCATTAATAGTTGGCTAAGTAAGCGAGTGCCCGGTAGTTATAAACATGTATTGTCTAGTCGCAATATCTTTATTATGCCGACACGGTTTGGTTTTTCTTATTTGCTTTTAGTTACGTTGCTGTTTCTATTAGGTACAAATTATCAGAATAATATTATTCTATTACTAAGTTATTTGTTGGCAAGTTTATTTATCACGACAATGATGCACAGTTTTTACAATTTCTCTCAATTAACATTCACTTCAACTAAATTACAGTATGGCTTCGCTTCCCAAAATATTTATTTCCCAATACAGGTAAAGACCAGTAAAGACCATTACGATATTAACTTTCATTTTTATCAAATTGAACAAAATGTTGATTTGACCAAACTTGATTTATGCAGTCGGGGAGAAGTTCAAGTTCTAGTATCTATAAAACCTGAATTGAGAGGGGTTCACGAGTTAGGACGAATTAAAGTTTTTAGCGAGTATTCCTTAGGCCTTTTCATTACTTGGGCAATGTTAGATTTCTCTCATCAGGTGATTGTGTTCCCGCACCCCAAAAAGCTTAGTAATCATAGCAACTTTTTGTCATCCATTAACGAGAAAGGGCCAGATGAACTCGAATATAAAACGAATCAATCGGGAATTGATGATTTTTCTGAATTAAAAAATTATATTGTTGGTGAATCACAAGCACGGGTAGCGTGGAAGCAACTTGCTCGAGGGCAAGGTAAATTAACTAAACATTATCAAAGCCAACAAGGTAATCCTATTTGGTTAAAGCTAAGTTCAATGCCACATACTGATATTGAAACACAATTAAGTTATTTGTGTTTTTTGATTCTTGAATATGGCAAAACACAGCAGCAATTCGGCTTGCTTTTAGACTCAAACCTTTCATCAGTCGACCAAGAAAACGTAAGTATTTCACCCGATGCTGGTAATCAACACCAACAAAACTGCCTCATTGCGTTAGCTAAATTTAACAACGGTAGGTCAGCCGACTAAATATGTTTAATACTGCTCGAAAAATTAATTCACCTTTTGCTTTAAGTTATCAAAACTCATGGCTGTTATGGTTTTGCCAGTTAATGAATATTTCCAGTTTAGCATTGGAGATTAGTACTTGGATGTTGGCTATTTTAGCACTGTGTTTATGCTGGCAAGCGCTCTTAATTAACCTTAAATTCAATAGTAATAAACTAGCAAAAGTTTCACCGGTGTTGCTTACCCTTTTTGCCATTGGTGGTTGTATCGCAATCGCAATTACTGCTGCAAATCTAGGGGTTTTAATTAGTATGGTGCACTTGCTTACGTTTGCTTATGTACTTAAAGCTTTTGAAATCAAAAGGAGAAAGGATTTTTACCAGCTTTTATTGCTGGGCCTGTTTTTGCTCGCTGCGGCATTAATTTTCAAGCAAAATCTTATCTTTTCATTTATGCTTATTTTGGTTTTAGTGTTAAACCTAATGGTCTTGATGTTGATATTTTCTCCTAGTAAGTCACTGCCATCAATGGCAAAAACAATCTCTATTTTACTGATTCAAAGCACAGTGCTTGCCGTGGTATTATTTATTGTATTTCCTCGATTGTCTCCTTTTTGGCAAGTGCCGAGTGCTAAGTCAGCGCAAACAGGTTTAAGTGATGAAGTCAGTCCAGGTGATATTGCAAATTTGGCTTTGTCCAATGATTTAGCCTTTAGAGTTGACTTTAAAGGAGGGCAAATACCAAATTATTCCAAGCTATATTGGCGGGCCATGACTTTAGAGCTTTATGATGGCAGAAAATGGACACGTGCTAATAATATTTATAGAAAAGCCAAAGAAACAAAACCTTTTAAACCCGAAACGTCTGGGCAAGCAATAAATTATGATATTATTGTTGAACCTAGTTTTCAATCTTGGTTATATGGACTCGCCATAGCTCAAAGTACTGATATACAAATAAAAAACTCTTCTGACTACACCATTCAAACTCGTAATATAATAAGCCAAATTAGTCATTACGAAATAAATAGTTATTTGAATACTTCGCTTGATTTATCAATTGACGACATTACAAAGAAGAGAAATTTATCGATAGTTCAAGGGAGTAACCCAAAACTGGAGCGTTTAGGACGAGAGCTGAAAAGCAAATATGTATCGCCTCAAGAAAGATCAAACGCAATTCTTGCCATGTTTAGAGCCGAGCAATATTTTTATACGTTAAAGCCTCCTCTATTAACCAACAACAGTTTAGATCAGTTCTTTTTTAATACTCAGGCCGGATTTTGTGTTCACTATGCGAGCTCATATACTTACCTTATGCGTGCTGCAGGGATACCTGCACGAGTAGTAACAGGTTATTTAGGTGGCGAATATAACAATACCAGTAATGAACCATTGTCAAATACAGTTAAGCAGCAGGGCGGGCATTTGAGTGTTTATCAATATGACGCTCACGCCTGGTCTGAAATTTGGCTAGAAGGAATTGGTTGGTTTCGCGTTGATCCTACGGCAGCAGTAGATCCTGAACGGGTAGAAAGTGGTTGGTCATCAGCGTTACTTGAGCAACAGTCCTCATTGAATAATGATTTTGTCGATTTATATCAGCTGAGAAATATTGCTTGGCTCAACGCTCTTAGGTTACAACTAGATGCTTTAGATTACCAGTGGACCCGGTGGGTACTTGGCTATTCAACAAAAAAACAATTCGACCTGTTAAAGCGTTGGTTTGGTAAAGATATTCCTTGGAAAGTTTCGGCTGTTGTCGTAGGCTCACTTATTATATTTATGCTGCTTTTAAATTCACTTTCCCGGTTTAGTCTGTGGTGGTTTAAAGCTAAGCAAGCGACACCTTGGTTAGTTTTATATAATAAATTACGACTAAAACTCGTTAACAAAGGGTTAAAACCAACGTCTAACATCACACCAAGTAGTTTTGCTCTGTTAGTAACAGAGCAACTGCCTTTTTTATCCAGTGACTTTGCTGAATTTACACGTGTTTTTGAATGTTTAATGTATCAAGATTTGTCAAAAAAGCAACAGGATGAATTGCTCTTACACCTTAAAAATCAGTACGTTAAACTTAAAGGTAAGTTGTAAAATACACAAGTTAATATAATCTTGCTTTATTAATAATATCAAAAAATAATTCCTTATATATTTGAAGTAATTAGTACTCATATGCATTTTTGTGCTTGAAAATGGATTGTTGAATTTGTTATTTGAGTCTACCTTTACATGAAAGCTAGTGATGAAAATATTAACAAAGGAGTGGATGTTTATGCTGTTTCAATCAATGGACAAAGTTAAACAACAAAGCACGGCAGGATTAGGCCTTAATTACCTATTATTGAAACAAAATCGAGTTTACGCCAAGGCAAAATTTATATCTATTTTGAGTTATTTAACTTTGTTGGGTTGGTTAATCGCAACGGTACTTCACGGCTCTCAAAAATCTTCTTATACCATCTTTCATTTAAAACAATCCCTTGGTCTTATAATTACCGGAGCAATATTGGCATTAATCCCGCTCATCGGTTGGTTATTAAATATCGCAATCTTATTTGCTTGGTTTTATGCCTTATTCCACGTGATTCAAGGTCATAAACAAAAAGTACCATTTTTAGGTGACTTTTATCAGCAACACTTAGATTTTATTAAGTAGATTTGTTTTTTTAAGATAAAATCCTTTTTCTTTAAATTAATTCTTTACAAATAACTCATCAGTATTTAATATTCGCCCCGTCTTCTAGCAAGTCAGTTAATTGCAGTAGATATATGGTGAGATGGCTGAGTGGTCGAAAGCACCGGTCTTGAAAACCGGCAAGGGTTTGTAGCCCTTCTAGAGTTCAAATCTCTATCTCACCGCCACATTAAGATTAGCCCGTTAATTTAAAAGAATTAGCGGGCTTTTTGCTTTTTAGTGATAAGTTAAAATAGTAATGGGTTGGTAGCGCTAAACCTTCAAGTAGAGTTCAAATCTCTATCTCACCGCCACTTTAAGAAAAGCCGCTAATCGAAAGGTTAGCGGCTTTTTGCTTTCTACATTTTATGGCTTAAAGCGTTCTGGTTAAGTTTGTTAGTAGATTTTTTCCTTGATAAACCTAAGTTCATTAGGCTAAGCGTCATTATTATTGAGTTATTGAGGTTATTTAAGCTCATTGGCTTTTCGATATTTACCTTGATAGTCAAAAAGTCTGTTTTTGATACGCCAGTAGAATTTTTGTTTTCTGGCAATGACAAAGTTAGGACACGGCAATATATTAGCTAACGTTAATGCTTGTTCAATATTAGTCACTTCAAACGACTCAGTAGAGCCCAGTTTAATACTGATTTTAGCGCTAAGGCGTTTAGAAAAGATAGCATTGAACGCTTTAACTTGATTCGGCTTAGCGAAGTCAAAATATTCATTGAGTTCAGTGCCTTCTTCATCATGGTAGGTGATTTTTAGCTTATCCGCTCCTTTATCACTGAGCTTATCACTGACCTTGCCATTAACTCTGGTTAAATTAAGACCTGTGCAGCGAATGATTTTTGAATCTTTAAGTTTCAGTGCTTTTTTTAACATATCATCGGGGTCGACCAAGACCTTATGGCACTGTATACAGTTACGAGCAGCTATGTCATTTTCACCACCGCAGTGAGGACATTCTTTAAATACAAAACGATAGTCACATTGACTCTCTGTAGCTTGCTCCGTACTGGGAACATTGACTAGGCCTGTGCATCGTCGGCCGTAGTGTTCCACTAAATAACCGTTATCATCACAAATGCCCCAAAATACATTAGGAAATTCACAACTCGGGCAAACAACTTGAACCGGTTTGCTTTTACTATTCGGCTTTTTCTCACCGACTTCGGGATGATAGAGATCAAAATCATTGCCCGTATAGTCAATCACCAAGCAATCTTTTTTGTTATCACTCAAACGCAGACCACGACCGATGATTTGCTGATAGAGACTAACCGATTCTGTTGGACGTAATATTGCAATCATATCGACATGGGGGGCATCAAAGCCAGTGGTTAATACTGAAACATTAACCAGGTATTTAATTTCTTTACGCTTGAATGCCTTAATTAACTTATCGCGCGCAGTGTTGTCAGTAGCGCCGGTAATTAAGGCACTTAATTGCGTAGGTAAATAACTAAAGACTTCCTTTGCATGCTCAACTGTCGCGGCAAATATCATAATACCTTGACGTTTATGGCCTAACTCAATGATCTGCTCAATAATACTTTGAGTCACCCGGGGATTTTTGTTTAATAGATGATTCATATCGGTAGGACTATAATCGCCAGAGACGTTTGTGCTCAGGCTACTAAAATCATAGTGCTCTATGGTGGCATCGACTAAATTGGGCTCGGTTAAATATTCACGCTTAATTAAATAACGTAGTGGTAGTTCATAAATACAGTGCTCAAAAGGCCGCTTTTCTTCACTTCGTATGAAACCACGATAATGCTTTTTATAAATCCAGCCAATACCTAAACGGTAGGGGGTTGCAGTTAAACCCAATAATTTTACTTCGGGATTAACTTGCGTCAACTTCTCAATAATTTGTTGATACTGATTACTATTGGACAGCTTGCTTGCGCTTTCTGATGATTGCTCTTTGGACTCGCCTTTACCTTTACTCTTAGGCTTACTTTTTGCGTTGTCTTTAGTGTTATCTTTAGACTGTTCATTCGGCTTTTCATTAGACAAACCAGGGCTGGCTAAGTTAACTCTATGACATTCATCAATAATAATTAAGGAGTAAGGCTCATCGAAATCATCTAGATTGCGGGCTGCAGATTGTATACTGGCAAACGTGACTTGGTGTTGAGTTTCTTTCAGTTTTAATCCGGCAGAATAAATACCGGCGGTAACACCATAGGATTCATATTTTTGATGATTTTGCTCGACTAATTCTTTCACATGGGTGAGTACCAATATTTTTCGCTTTGCCAAACGAGCAAGCTCGGCAATGACCAGGCTTTTACCTGACCCTGTAGGTAAAACAATCACCGCAGATTCGTTGGTTTTTCGAAAGTGTTTGAGCACCGAAGAAACGGCTTCTTGTTGATAATCTCTAAGTTGAAAAACTGCCACGCAGTGCGTCTGCCTTATAGGGAACGGAATTCAGCCATAATAGCAAAATAGCGAATAAGTCCAAAATTTAAAACAAACTTTAAACCTTCCACGTAGGGTTCAAATGGGTATAGTCTTTTCTCTTTTTAGTTATTTGTAAATAAAGCCGCTAGTTCAGTTCAATTTTTAATAAATTAGTTATAAAATTTGCGCTATCTAACGTTGCTTTAGCGCAGAATACTGATATTTATTTGATGCTGACTTTAAAAAGTTAGGGAATTAAGCAATAGCGAAAGAGCAAAGTAATATAAAACTGAAACGAGAATCAATAATGATAAAAAATAACATATTAAAAAATATCCGAGGTTTGTGTCTTGTTTTATTAACATGTTTTTATGCGACAAACCTTATAGCTGACGATAAAGTATCACTAAACGCGGATAAAAAATTAGCACAGCTGATCGCACAACACTGGGATTATTCGATGAAAGAAAGTCCTTTATCAGCAACATCAGAAGGTATTACTAAATATAATCATTTACTGAACAGAGTATCAAAAATTGACAATGATAGGCGACTTGCCGCGGAGACAAAGTTATTGGATCAATTAGTAAAATTTGACCCTATGCAATTGTCTGACTCCAACCGAATAAATCATCAACTATTTAAGTGGGTGATTGAAGGCTCTATAGCAAGCTACCAACTTAATCTATCACGAATTCCACTCAATACTTTTTATAGTTTTTTTCTACAAGTATTAAGTATGAGTAATGGTTTGCCGATGAATTCCGCGAAGGATTATAACGATTACATCGCAAGAATTAACGAGATACCACGCTATTTTAATGAAAACATAACCAACATGCGTGAAGGTATTAATACCAACTTTACTCTGCCAAAAATTGTTGTTGAAGGTATTCTTCCTACGGTTCAAGCACAGATATATGATAAGCCAACGGATAGTAGTCTTTACAAACCTTTTTTAAAAATGAGCACTAAGCTATCAGACAAAGAGCAAGCACAACTTAGAGAATCTGCCAAGCAAGCCATATCACAATCCGCAATACCTGCTTTTAGAACATTTGCCGAGTTTTTCGGCGGAGAATATTTACAGGCAGCGACAATAACGCTTGGCGCAGAGCAAATGAATAATGGTAAAGCTTATTATGCTCATCAAATTAAAAAGTATACGACATTACCTAATATCACGGCTAAAGAAATACACCAAACAGGGCTGAGTGAAGTAAAACGCATCAGAGCAGAAATGAATGAGATAATAAAAGAAACTAAGTTTGAGGGATCATTTGAAGAATTTACACAATACTTGCGAACAGACCCGAAATTTTACGCAAAAACACCAAAAGATTTGCTAAAAGAAGCATCGTATATTGCTAAACGCATTGATTATATTATGCCTGAATTTTTCAAAATCTTGCCTCGTATTCCTTATGGTGTGGTTCCTGTGCCAAAAGAGATAGCCCCTAATTATACTACCGCTTCCTATAATTCAGCCGTTGTTGGTGGAACACGTGGTGGTGCTTATTGGCTAAATACCTATCAATTAGACCAACGACCACTGTATGAACTTACCGCGTTAACATTACATGAATCAGTACCTGGACATCATCACCAATCGGCCATATCAAGTGAGTTAAAAAATGTGCCTAAATTTCGTTTAGGCCTGTATTTTAGTGCCTATGGTGAAGGCTGGGGATTATATTCTGAGAAGTTAGGTGTTGAAATGGACTTATATGATACACCTTATGATAATTTTGGCAGATTAAGTTATGAAATGTGGCGCGCTTGTCGTTTGGTTATTGATACAGGAATACATGCAATGAAATGGAGTCGACAACAAGGAATAGACTTCTTATCAAGTAATACTTCATTATCACCAGCGAATGTTAGAGCTGAAGTAGACCGTTATATATCATGGCCTGGTCAGGCACTTTCATATAAATTGGGTGAACTACACATTTGGAAGTTAAGAAAAAAGGCAGAAAAATCATTAGGGGAAAAATTTGATTTACGTGAATTTCATGATGCTTTATTGAGTAATGGCGCATTGCCTTTGGCTATGGTTGACGCCGAAATAGATCGATACATCGCCTTAAACAAAAAATAAGAAAGATTGCTTATTTTGGGCGTCATATTAATAAAACCGCAAGGTTAATGAGTTGCGGTTTGTTTTCGATTAAATTTGATACTTTGAATGGTAACGGGAATAACACCTTTACTATATAATATGCGGCATATGTACTCATAATTTATTATATATCACGGAATTCACATGAATTTACAACAAGCTTTATTGGCAATAGGCGATGCACAAGACAACGAATTACCTATTACAGGTCTCGAAGTGATTAAAGCAAATTGGTCTGAATTTTATCCGGAATTAGAACGGCTGATAGATCAATTTATCGCAGATGATGCCTCCTTAAGCGACGATCAGCAGACCATTTTATTTTTTGGTACTTTATTATTAGCTGAATTAAGATATTCTCCAGCGTTAGAAAAATGTTTACAGTTATTTGCACGTAGCGATACGTTTTTATCTCCTCTTGAAGGGGTTTTTGGCGATGTACTAACTGAATTAACGCCAACCTTATTTTATAATGTGGTCGATGGTAATACACAAGCATTGTGTAATTATATTGTTGATGGTCATCAAGCTATGTATTGCAAGGCATCTGCTATTGAAGCTGTATTTGCTCAGTTCGAAGCAGATATTATTGATGAATTCGTATTAAGTGCACATGTAACTCGATGGATAGCTGTTTTTTCGGCTTTACCGAATTCAATCAATAGCTTTTTACTTAGCGCATTAGCCGATTCATGTATCGAATATGAACTTGATGATTTTAAAAGTCAGTTTATTCGGCTATGTGACAAAGGTTTATTTGATGAAGAGCGTTTTAAACAAGATGAAGTTAAAGCGTGGAATAGGGCAGATACGCCTAAGTTGATTGAATCGGGTATGATTCAAACCCAATTTGATGTTGTTGCCACTTTAAGTGCTTGGGCTGAGGATGATGCTGACTCAGAAGATGAAGAACTCGACAGTCTTGTAAAAGAAAATCTTGAAGAGTTTGAGGGCTTTGATTCGTTAATGGGGGAAGGTGGTTTATTGGCTAACATTCTGTACGACGAAAATACAATTTTAGAGAACAGTGTGCCCGTTAGTTCATTACCTAGGGTTGGCCGAAATGATCCTTGTCCGTGTGGCAGCGGAAAAAAACATAAGAAGTGTTGTTTACGATAGAACAGTAAGCTGGTTACTCAGACATAGCCCAAAGGTAAATTTATTGAATAAAACCAGCGCCCATACTCGTCCCATTCCTCCCGCTACATTAAGAAAAGCCCGTTAATTTAAAAGAATTGGCGGGCTTTTTGCTTTTTAGTGATAAGTTAAAATAGTAATGGGTTGGTAGCGCTAAACCTTCAAGTAGAGTTCAAATCTCTATCTCACCGCCACATTAAGAAAAGCCCGTTAATCGAAAGATTGACGGGCTTTTTGCTATCCGAAAACATTATGATTAACCAGTACACAGGCACAAGAAGGTCCAATTTACTTACAACGGTCATAATTTTTTGTTTTTACATCGTAATCATAAACATTGCCGAATTTATCAATTTTGAAATGACAACAATCGTCAAATACCTGTTTAAGCAAACCTCTACTTTTTTGAACACGTGATTTTAAAGTTGAGTAACTTACGCCTAATTGCTCAGCATATTGTTTTTGTGATTGATTATTTATATCAATGGCGGTTAATAAGCTCGCGTGTTCATCTGGCAGTGCGTTAATAAAAGGCGATATACAGTTAGATAAGTCAACTTTATTCTCTTGGGGCTCTTCAAAGAGTATAGGGTCTTCAATATTAGTTATTTGAACACGACCATTTTTCCGATAGTAATCAATTATGGTGTTATTGGCTATTTGAAATAACCAAGACTTAACGCTTTTTTGTGTTTTTACGGCATTTAGGTTGTGATGGGTTTTTATCAAAATGTCTTGTAATAAATCTTCAACGTCAGTTTCGTTTGAGATCTTCGAGTGTAAAAATCGCTTTAGCGCTGCTCTGTATTCTAACCAGATATCTTCGATTTTCATTCTACTGACAAGCTCCACTACACGAACGAGTTTTAAAATCTGTTAACCCTTTGAGTTGATTCTGGCTCGATACTAGACCAGTGACAAGCTATAAGGAGATTAAAATTAACATATTTAATATTTTTACGTTAATTTTTCGTCTTTTTGTAATGTTAATCGTCTTATGAGTAAATAAACTAACTGGAAACATTTATGAGCTTCTTAAAAAACGAACAATTTAACCTACGGCCTACAGTTAACAAATCTATTACCCATAAGCCAAGAATATTACTGTTATATGGATCTTTACGTGTAACTTCATTTAGTCGTTTAACTGCTGAGGAAGCGGGACGTATTTTGGAAATAATGGGCGCTGAAGTTAAGTTCTTCAATCCCAAGGGACTGCCGTTATTTGATAACAATGATTCAGTTGAACATCCTAAAGTAGTAGAGCTAAGAAAATTAGTACAATGGTCTGAAGGGCAGGTTTGGTCGTCACCTGAGATACACGGCAACATGTCTGGTGTAATGAAAACTCAAATAGATTGGATCCCTTTGTCACTGGGCGCTGTTAGGCCAACACAAGGAAAGACCTTGGCTGTCATGCAAGTAACAGGTGGCTCGCAAAGCTTTAACGCAATCAATAACATGAGAATATTGGGACGCTGGATGAGAATGTTAACAATCCCTAATCAATCATCTGTAGCAAAGGCTTATAATGAGTTCAGTGAAAGTGGCATAATGAAAGATTCAGCTTATAGAAACAGACTTGTTGATGTAATGGAAGAGTTGATGCGTTTTACTTATCTAACTAGAGACCAAAGTGAACTTCTTCTTGATAGATATAGTGAGAGAAGTGAAAGTCAACCAAAGCTGGTAGCCGTGTAACCTCATACATAACGATATCGGTAATCTTTTTTTGTACATGGATAAGAGTACTTTGAGTGCCTCAATAAATAAATGACTAGGTTTCTGAATAAAGTTAAAACATATCACATGAAATCAGATAAGAGTATAAATAGGAACAAGGATCGTCTTCTTATTCATTATGGGATTTGCTATGCAAACCAATTATATATTGAAAATATCTTATTAGATGGATTGCAGTTTTAAGCAATGATTACATCAAAGGGAGCCTTATTGAAAACACTTGCGCCCATACTCGCGCCATTCTGTCCGTAACACTAAGGTTAACCCGTTAATTCGAAAGAGTTAACGGGTTTGCTTTAAATGATTTCACATGTAAGTATTTGAAATATTGCTACTATTTAAGAACTCACCTGCAAGTAGCTTATTAGTTATCATAGATAAACAACTTAAATTCAAGTGCTCATTTTAAATATGAACAACTAAAAAGTACAAGAAACATTTAGTAAGAGTATTGGCCTAACGAGCTATTTTTAATGATTTTTTGTAGTTTGTTTAAACTATCCTTAGTGTTGCTAATCAGTTCACTATTAAAGATAAATGCGGGTACATTACCACTTGGGTCAATCCATGTTTTATAGTTTATTTCTACTAATGATTCGGATATTTCCTTTATTGTCCAACTTGACTCGACTTGCAACAAACGCAGATATTGTGCATCAATAGACACAAGCTTACTACAAGAAAAAATTTTTATTGTAATTATGGTTTTGGTAAAGTCAGTATTAACGCAAGTGAAGGTTTCACGGTCTTTAAATGGCCATGGACTATCTATTATCGAGCGTAATAAATATTGATAATTATTATATACAGCCAACAGCTCTAAACTGACTATCCTATCTAACCATTGCGGTGTTTGATCAATATCCGACAATACCCTAAATACTAACTCTTTGGATTGATGGGTAAAAACGTTGCCTCAATTTGGTTGAAAGTACTGTGTTTGTATTGATTTAATTTTATCTGTAATGAGGGCGCGGATTGTGCCGCTTGTTTTTGTGTGGACAGTTTGCTTGAGCAACTCGATAGCAACAGTATAGAAACTAACAAATAACAGAGTAGGTGTGTTTTAAAACTGTATTTAACCTTCATTGAGTTATTTTTCATATTGCGATTTTATTACCTCTTAGTGCGATTGCGCAAGTTCCAAAATAAGATTGCTGTATACGGTAAGTAATAGCAGTATAATTGCGGCAATATTATCAAAGGTATTTAAAATCAAAAATGGCAGAGCAACTCACTCCTCCCAAAGCAAACGCTACACAGATTCATTTGACTGAAGTCAATACCCCTACTTTAATAGGGCAGAGTAGCCCTGTTAGTCACACATTAGATAAAGCCTCGTGTAAGATTGTACTTGCGACACTTAATGCAAAGTTTTTTCATACCAGTTTTGGTTTACGTTATCTTTACGCTAATTTAAAAGAATTACAGGAATGTTGTGAAATAAAAGAGTTTATTATTCAAACTCGCGCTATTGATATCGTTGAACAAATCTTAGCATCAAAACCAGATATTATAGGCTTCGGTGTATATATCTGGAACATAGTTGAAACGACCAATGTTGTTAATTTATTAAAAGTGATCGCACCAGAAATCAAAATTGTTTTAGGCGGGCCTGAAGTAAGCTATGAAACGCAGCAGCAAGCTATTGTCGACTGTGCAGATTATGTATTAACGGGGGCAGCAGATTTAAGTTTTTATCATCTTTGTAAAGATATCATAAATGAAACACCACCAGATAAAAAAATTCTTAACTCGAAACCCGTACCGCTAAATGAAATTGAATTGCCTTATCAATATTACACTGATGAAGATTTAAAGCACCGCCTGCTCTATGTTGAAGCATCACGTGGTTGCCCATTTAAATGTGAATTTTGTTTATCGTCTTTAGACAAAGCATCGACCCCATTTGACTTAACTATATTTCTTGAACAAATGGAGACTCTATATCAACGTGGTGCGAGAAACTTTAAGTTTATTGATAGAACATTTAATTTAAATATTAATACTACCATGCAAATTATGCAGTTTTTCTTAGATCGAATGACGGACGATCTTTATTTGCATTTTGAAGTGGTGCCTGATCATCTGCCGAGAAAATTAAAAGCCTTGTTAACTCAGTTTCCTAAAGGAAGCTTACAATTTGAAATAGGCATACAAACTTTTAACACAGAAGTACAAGCCAATATTAGCCGTAAGCAAAATAACGCCAAGTCAAAAGATAATTTACTCTGGTTGAAAGATAATACCAGCGCACATATTCATGCTGATCTTATTTTTGGTTTGCCCGGTGAAACCTACGATACGTTTAGAGAGAGCTTCAACGAACTCTACCATTGTCGCCCTCATGAAATACAACTGGGTATCTTGAAACGTTTAAAAGGTAGTCCAATAATTCGACACACAGAAGCATTTGATCTACGTTTTAATCCATTGCCGCCATTTAATATATTAAGTACTGACAGGGTTAGCTTTACCACCATGCAACGCATTAACCGCTTTGCACGGTATTGGGATATGATTGGCAATTCAGGACGTTTTAAATACTCACTACCCCTTATTTTGTCTGATAAACCTTTTGATGACTTTATGGCAATTACTGAATGGATCTTTAACAAAACAGGGCAAATCCATAAAATTAACCTGAAAAAACTCTATGAGCTTATTTCGCAATCAGTTGAGGCGTTATTTCCTGAAAAACATCTACTTGTTATTTCAAAAATTGAATTAGACTACAATGCATCGAAATTAAAAAGCCTTTTTAATGGACTTAACCTTTATGCAGTTCAGCAAACCAAATCAACACCTAAGAATAGAGCATTACAGCGGCAACAACGACATATGAGCTAATGGCTGTGAATAAATTTAATTGGTTTGGTAAAGGGAAGTGTTAATGTATTGCTATCATCATGATTTTTGATTACTTTGTAAACAAATATTAATAAACTGATCATCTAATAGCATTTAGCGAGAACTTGATTTACGCTTATATTATCCCCTTTTAACTGTGGTTTTGGGAGCAATTATGAAGCGTTTTGTTTTTATTAGCTTAATCTTAGTTATGCCAGTAATTATCTCCTGTCAAAGTACCAGCGAGTATGGCACTAGTCTGGCTATTGCTCCAAGTTCTCTCTATCTTGACAACGCTTTCCCAAAACCAGCCAACCTTATTATACAGACCGAACAAGAAATTTTCATGATCGATGATGCGATGAAAAGCATGGTCAAAGCTAATTTGAATATAACCCATAATACCAAAAAGAAGGCCAAAAGTTTATTGAGCCAAATTTTTGCAAAAGACAATATGGCAATAAATTATGCAAGTAATGCTAATCTTACCGCTAGAGAGGCTTACCACAGTCATGTGGCAAATTGTATGTCTTTAACCATAATGGCTTATGCTTTAGCTAAAGAAGCTAATTTAGATGTCGACTTTCAACAAGTAGATGTTCCTGAATATTGGATTAGAAATGGCCAATATAATCTCTTAACGGGTCATGTTAATTTACTAATAAAGCCAAGTGATAAACTCAATAGAAATATTATTTATGGTAATGATAATATACAAATTGACTTCGATCCTTACGTTACTAGACAAACCTTCTCCAAAAGGATAATTGAAAAAAATACAGTTTTGGCTATGTTTTATAACAACAAAGGTGGTCAAGCCTTAGTTAAAGAGCAATTTAATATTGCTTATCAGTACTTCCGGGCTGCAGTTGAGGCTGATGATAAGTTTAGTCCGGCTTGGGGCAACTTGGCGGTATTGTATCGTTTAACCAATAACCTAGAATTAGCAGAAAAAACATATCGGTACACTATCACGATTGACCCGAAAAATTTAACAGCGCTAACTAATTTAGCCATACTTCTGCGTAATCAGCACAATGATGTTGAAGCTGAAGGCATAGAAAACATGCTATTTAATTATAGAAAGAAAAACCCTTATTATTATGCTGTTTTAGCTGACGAGGCGTTTTATAAACAAGACTTTTCAAAATCGGTAAAACTTTATAAGAGGGCGATAAGGTTAAATAATAAGATTCATGAGTTATATTACGGTATGGCCAAAGCATACTATCAAATGAATAGATTATCAGATGCAAAGCGAGCCATGAAAAAAGCGTTATCGTTGAACATGAATAAATCTACCGAGTATCAATATATCGCCAAGTTGAATTTTCTAAAGGCAGAAGTAACAAATTAACAAATTAACATTTATTTTTATTCTCCTCTTACAAGGATGTTCTACAGCACCATCAACCTTAACTATACCGGTAAATAATACCATAGAGGCCAACTTATCATCTATTGAAGTGAATAAATTAAGTGTGCATCTACGAAATCTCTCTGCTGACGATATGAAAGGGCGGAGGTTTGCCTCTAAAGGCAGTATTGTAGCGCAAAAGTATATAATCTCCTCTTTGACGAAAGGTAAAGTTAACGCCTTTCAACAGAAATTCTTACACCCATTTAGTCATAAAACCTTATTTTCTCAAAAAAATGGACATAATATTATCGGCTATGTCGAAGGTACCAAGTTTCCACATCAATATATTGTTCTGAGTGCGCATTACGATCATCTCGGCGAAAAACACGGTAATATATTTAACGGTGCAGATGACAATGCTTCTGGTACGGCAGCATTGCTGGGGTTTGCCAATAATATTGCAAGAAAACCGTTGCAACATTCGGTATTGTTTTTATTTACTGATGGGGAAGAAGTAAATTTGCTTGGGGCAAAAGCTTTTATAGCGCAGCAAAATAAACTACTCCCTAGGATTAGGCTCAATATTAACCTTGATATGATTGCCGGAAATAAAAACACATCACAATTACACTATATAGATAGACGGCTAGATAATATTTTATCTAATGGAAAACTTAGTGAATTTAGAGAATTATCTGCAAACCAGACAATAAAAGTGAAAAGAGGCTTTAAACAAAATAACTCACATTACAAAAATAAGGTGCGTTGGTATAATGCGAGTGATCACGGAGAGTTTAATCGCGAACATATTCCATTTATCTATTTCGGTGTAGGCGTACATAACAATTATCATAGTGTGAATGATGATTTTGACCAGGTTAATTTAACTTTCTTTATCAAAGCATGTCGAAGTATATTTCAATATTTGTATTTTTTGGATAGAAATATAACGCCTCTACAAGAATAACCTGACTAACTAGACAAATTAGTTTCAAACAATAATAATCACGTTATAATACGTGAAAACACATAAGTAAAAATTAAGGTTATTATTGATGGATAAAAAGTTCATTACTGCACAAGAATTACTTGAAGATTCTTTTAGATTAGCAGCCAAAGTATATGAAGATGGTTTCAGACCTCAGTTTATTGTTGGTATTTGGCGTGGCGGAGCTCCCATAGGGATTGCTGTACAAGAATTTTTTGATTATAAAAAGGTTGAGACGGATCATATTGCTGTGAGAACTTCTTCTTACTATGGCATTAATCAACAAAGCAAAGAGATCAAAGTTCATGGTTTACATTATATCATTGAGAACGCTAATGCAGATGATGGTTTATTAATAGTAGATGATGTATTTGACTCTGGACGAAGTATTAAAGCGCTAATCGCACAACTTAAATTAGCCATGAGAAATAATATGCCTCAAGACGTACGTACCGCATGTCCTTGGTTTAAACCTCAAAATACCCAAGTTGATATTACCCCAGATTATTATGTTCATGAGTCTGAAGAATGGTTAGTATTCCCGCACGAATTATCAGGTTTAACTCCAGAGGAAATTATGGCTGGTAAATCTGATTTGGCAAATATCAAAGAGTTGTTTTAAGCCCTTTATTAAATTTTGATACTAGTGTGAGGGTAGCAAGATGCGCGGTATTTTGACTGTACTATTTAGCCTATTAATATTTTGCGTATCAAGTTATAGCAAAGCAGCAAAACCTATTGTTGTTTTGCTGTCTATTGATGGTTTTGCCTATAACTATCTAGAGAAGTACCAGCCTAAAAATATTTTGGCTTTTGCTAGTTCAGGCGTTAGTGCTAAATTACTTCCGGTGTATCCTAGTAAAACTTTCCCAAACCATCTTTCTATTATTACGGGAGCGTATCCCGTTAAACATGGCATTTTACACAATAGCTTTTATAATCCAGAAATAGGTGAGAAATATTCACTAGGCGCCGGAAAAAATGATAAACGTTGGCTTACAGCTGAGCCTTTTTGGTCAATTGCGGAACAAGCAAAAATAAAGTCGGCGGTATATTTTTGGCCTGAATCAGAAAGCCTAACAGTATCAACCTCTCCAAGTTATAACGTGCCATACAACCATGGCACTTCTAATAAAACAAGAGTAGATCAGATTATTACCTGGCTACAAATGCCTGAATCTAAAAGCCCGCAATTTATCAGTAGTTATTTTTCTACTGTTGATACTGCAGGTCATGAATATGGACCTAACTCTCCTGGGGTTGCCTTAGCAATTGCAGAAATTGATGCGCTATTTGGTTATTTCATTGAAAGGTTAAATAACGAAGTAAAACAGTCTGTTAATATTATATTAGTTTCTGATCATGGTATGGTGGCAGTAGAAAAGCAAAAAGCTATAACTACAAAATCTGTACTAAGTAAAACTGCAGAAAACCTAATAAACATAAATGCAATTACCGTAGCAAAAAGTAGTACACAGTTACTATTCTATTTTGACAAAAGCTTGTTATCTAGAGTGCAGCAAGAAAAGTTAGTTAATGAACTTGAAATTCAGCAACAACAGCAACAATTATTTACCCTCCATCATAAAGGAAAGTTTCCAAAGCGCTGGTACTTGGACAAAAATGAGGACATTGTTCCAGATCTTATTTTAGAAGCAAAACCTGGCGCAACTTTTATAAAAGAAGCTAATAGTCATCATTTTAATCGAGGTGCTCATGGCTATGACCCTTTTGAACGACACGACTTAACAGCAATATTCATTGCATCAGGTCCAAATTTTGATAAGAGCAGGGCAATAGCCCCTTTTAAAAATATACACATCACTCCAATGCTAAATGAGTTGTTTTCATTACCCACCATAAAGAAAATTGATGGTAGTGCATCAGTATTAAAAACTATTTTAAAATAACCCTTTAAGCGTGCAGATTTATTCAATAGTTAGGTATTAAGGTAGCAATTTAATGTGAAAATGTTAATCTTGCTAGCAAGCATAAATCTATAATAAAAAAGTTAAATGAAAAATACTTATATCGCTAGGCAAGCAATTCTAAATGAAAAATCTGAGACTATTGGATATGAATTATTATTTAGAGATAGCCCTGACAATAAATTTCCAGAAGTTGAGCACGATATAGCCAGCTCCAAGTTAATTATCCAGAACCATATCCATGGTGACATCCAGACAATTAGCATGGGAAAACTATCATTTATTAACTTTACCGAGAATTGTTTAATTCATAAATTTCCGTTAATGTTCGATAAAGATACCATCGTTATTGAATTAGTAGGGCAAGAAAAACCCACTAAAAAACTCCTTAAAATCATAAAGTTTTATCATGAAAAAGGCTATAAGGTTGCCTTAACAGAATATGATTTAGCACCACATTGGGACTTACTTTTTCCTTATATTGATATAGTTAAAGTTGATATAGAAAAAATAAATACTAAACGCTTGATTCCCGCTGTTAGTCGTATGAAGCCTTTTAATGTTGCTATAGCAGCTGAAAAAGTTGAAACACGTAATCAACAGCAAACATTGGCTGAAGTTGGTTTTGATTACTTTCAAGGTTATTTCTATCATCAACCTGAAATTATTGAGGGCCAGGCGTTAGCACCAATTAAAACGCAGATGCTAAACCTGCTAAGTGAAACTTTTAATTACCCACTAAATTATGAAACTATTGCTGAAATAATTAGCCATGATGTCAATCTAACGGTTGGCTTACTTAAAATGGTAAACAATGTTGCCACAGGTACTCGTGTTGAAATTACCTCATTAAAACAAGCTGCAGCATACTTAGGTGAAGATAAACTTAGGCAATTTGTTTCAATTTTAGCGTTATCTAATCTAACTTCTGATGCGACAGATGAAGTATGCAGACAAGCCTTAATAACCGGTAAGATGATGCTTGCATTAAGTGCTGAAGATGCCTTTAAACCAGTCAATGACTCTGCCTTTATTACCGGTTTACTCAGTGCTATAGAAATTATGCTATCTATGCCAATGGCTGAAATTGTTAAAACCATGCCATTAGCAGAGCCGATAGAAACGGCACTAGTTAAACATGATGGCTTGCTTGGTCAATTACTCGACCTGACCACTAGCTTTATCTTAGGTCGAGAGCATTTAAAAACTGAAACTACTTTGGCCAATAGTCTAGATAAATACGCCTTAGATAAAACCTTAGTTCAAGAAGAGTTTTTAAAAGCTAGCCAATGGTGCAAAACGCTAAACTTGGAAAATTCATAACTTATAATATCAAAGTACATATTTAACTATAATATTAATTGTATTATAGTTAAATAAAGATAACCTTTTAAAATATGTATTTTAATAAGTAATAAATATGGCTATTTATCAAAGTATTGGAAACCTTTAGTAAATGAATATGTGACGCTCTGTGAATTCTAGCGGTGAATTAAGGGTAATGTCTGCTATTTTTTACGTACGACAACTTTTTGTACCGCGGTAATATGGCGTTCACCTATTTTGAGAATTTATAAATGAGTTTAATAACCAAACAAACAGCTTCAGATATTTACTTGTTATCTCTACAGTCAAAACAAAGCCGAGTAACAATGGCTTCTATGTTAAATATTATTGCATTCAAACTTGCTAAAAAAAAATCTCATCAAGATGTAGATTGGTCAATCTTACATTATGAGAAAATATTAATGCTGCTTTCAAATTTAACTGACGAAGGAAAATCTCCAGCAACGATTAATGTGTATCTATCAGCGGTAAAAGGTGTAGCAAAAGAAGCTTGGCGTAAAAAGTTAATTGATGTTGAGAGCTATCAACATATTAAAGAAATAAAACGAATTAAAGGCACTCGTAGTATTAAAGGCCGTGCGCTTGATTTAGCCGAATTAAATACTCTAATAGATTACTGCATGGCGCAAGATGGCGTGATCGCGATGCGCGATGCTGCAGTAGTTGCGCTTGTATATGGTGCGGGTTTGCGACGCCATGAAGCGGCAGGTTTATTATTATCAGACCTAGATGTTAATGAAGGTACTATTAAAGTACTAGGTAAAGGAAATAAAGAACGTATCAACGCCCTTCACGACCGCAATTTAGACATTATTCAAACGTGGTTAGATGAACGCGGTTTAGCACCCGGTCCTTTGTTTTTAAGAGCTAGAAAAGGAAATAGACTTGTTAATGAACCTATTAGTGGTCAAACAATATATGACATAATTATTCGACGCTATAAAGAAGCAGGCTTGAAGCGTTTAACACCTCACGATCTGCGACGTACATTTGCCACTAAATTACTTGAAAACGGTGAAGATGTGTTTTTAGTGCAGGATTTAATGGGGCACTCTTCTGTTGAAACAACTAAAAACTATGATAGACGTGCAGACAGCGCTAAGAAAAAGGCTGCGAAAGCGTTACCCTTTTAATGGGATATTGACCAGCGGTTTATTATGTTAGTTAATTTCCCACTTTTTCTTAAGGTATTTATTGCAACGTTAACCTTACTTAAATCTTCTTCATTACAACTCTTTTTACTAAGCATTATATGAATATCGCTTTGATATATTTCAAGAGGATGTATTTCAAATTCATTTTGAAGTTTATATTTGTCTACAAATGATTGCATAGCTACTGGATCAGCTAAAAAGCCATCAATATGTTTTTTTAATAACATTTTCACATTCTGCTCAATATCAAGTACACCATGTATACGTGCCATAAATTTAGCATTCTTTTGTAGCTTCTCGTATCTCTCTCCATAAAAATAACCATTTTCAACGCCAATTAAATAATTACCCTTACTGATATCTGATAATTCGGAAAGTTTAATCAGCTCACTAGTGCCTTTAAGTACGAATAAATTAACCAATTCCTTACGGTATGGAAGAGAATAATAGGCTGTTTTGGCCCGCTCTTTTGTATATGAAGCACCAAAGGCGACATCAATTTTCCCACTCTTTATGTACATCAGATGACGCTGCCAGGGTAATTCTACATATGATATTTCCATTTCTGCTTGCTTAGCAATCAAGTTGAATATTTCTATATCTACGCCAGTAAGTTGATTCTGCTTATCATGAAATTGATAAGGATACCAAAGCTCCCAGCCAACGGAGAAGTCTTGTCCCTGCACAGGCAAAATAATACATAGGCTTAATATAAGTTGTTTTATTTTAGAGGAGGAGTTAAAGCACATAAAAGATATTTTACTTTATTGCTTTAATTTTTAATGCTAATTGTGGGTCAAAGCGAACACTGTGCCAATTCATACGCCAATCCAAGTGCGGTCCAGTTACTCTGCCGGAGTTTCCTACCTTTGCAATCACCTGCCCTTGTTTAACTTTATCGCCCTCTTTAACTAATGAATCGCTTAGATGTAAAAAATTCGAAGTGATGCCATGGCCATGGTCTATAACCAAAGTACCGCCAGAATAAAACATATCAGGCACCCACAATAAAACTTGGCCATTGGCTGGTGATTTTACAGGAGCGCCAATGGCACCAGCATAGTCAACGCCGAAATGGGGGTTTTTAGGAATACCATTATAAAAACGTTGGCTGCCATAAACACCTGTTATACGTGCTTTGCGAGGCGCAATGAAACCTTGAGAAAAATCAACCAAATCGCTCGAAATTTTTCTCACGGCAACCATCATTTCCCTATCTTTTTGTGCTCGCAAGTTTGCCTTTTTATTAGGGTTCATAATACTTTTTTTAATACCTTCAACACGTGATATTTTATATTCACGTACCGCAGGCTTTAACGTTTTTTCTTCTATGCTACCATCAGGTAATACAACCTTTAATAAATACTCCTTTTGATCGTCTCTGGAAAAAGCAAAAACATAATCTCCATTCTTTGATACAGATAAAACTTGTTCATTGAGTGTTACCAGACTATTTGCTTTAGTTTTACCAATAATTAAACCGCCCTGTTTTACTTCACCCGAAAGTTGAATTTCAGCTTGAGTTGTCATTGCAGTGGCAGCAATAAGTAAAGAAAAACATGTTTTTTTATAGTTAAACACTTACGATTGCCCCTTTAGCTACACCTTCGTACGCTATTACTTTTACAGTATTAGTGGGGCATTCCTGCTTTAATTGTCTAGCGATAAAGTCAGCGAGTAACTCTACCGTTGAATCACAGTCAACAATATCAAGTACCGAAGTTTCTACTGCGATATCAAATCGACCTTGTGGTGCGGTATAACTAAAGAATTGATGATCGGGTGTTAAATTTGACAGAGCGCTTGTAGAAAGTTGAATTTCATTCTTTGAAACGCGGTCCGCTTCACTAGCAATATAGATGTCCTGCCAACGCAGACACCATTTGTTTTCTAATGCTTTATTCTTAGTACCATCAACAAATATTTGAATTTTAGAACGATGACCATGTGCGATACGTTGACAATTACCATCATGAAGTTTTAGACCATGGGTATAATGGTAATAATCATCGGCAATGTTTTCAGGCCGTAACGTTAACGTTAATCCTTGCACATTATTTGGTAGTTCGGCCAGAATAATCTTATTTAGATAATCCGTAACTGACGCGATAGATATTGTTAAACAATTTATCTGCGCAAAGGCACAACTAGGCGATTGTAGATAGTAACTTGCACGCTCACTAATAAAATCTAATGTTAAGTGCCCATCATGGTATGTTGATTCATTAATCGTTAATGACTTTTCTTGTATTGGTAATAAAAGCTTATGATCTACCGCATCATCGATTATCGCTTTGATCTGTTTTTTAACAATGGCGAAATCAAGCACCATAGACTGTTCATTTAATGAGCCATCTAACAGTACATCTACTATCCAACTTTCACCTACAACACCACGCTCTTTACAAAGATAGGAGAAATCTATCACTGTAAGGTCATCAACAAATAACTGCATCTTAACTTTTCTCCTGAAACTTAATCTTCAACCTGCCAAGCAATAGTATCTTCACTACGGATTGGTACAACAACATCATTACCAAAATTCATTGTTGCTGGAACTTCCCAACTTGTTTTTGATAAAGTGATTTTATCAGAATTAACGGGTAATTGATAAAAAGCTGGGCCATTTAAACTAGCGAATGCTTCAAGTTTATCTAATGCATTTTCATTTTCAAAAACCTCGGCGTATAGCTCTATTGCTGCATGTGCAGTATAAGAACCCGCGCAACCACAACTCGATTCTTTGGCATGCTGTGCGTGTGGTGCAGAGTCTGTTCCTAAAAAGAACTTGTCACTGCCACTGGTTGCAGCCTCAATTAATGCTTGTTGATGAATGTTACGTTTTAAAATGGGTAAACAGTAATAATGTGGGCGGATGCCACCTACTAGCATATGATTACGGTTATACAACAAGTGATGTACCGTAATGGTAGCGGCAACATTATCACTAGCACTTTGGACAAAATCCACCGCATTTTTAGTGGTAATATGCTCCAAGACAATTTTCAAATCAGGATAATTGGCAACCAGCGGTGCTAATATAGTATCAATGAAAACTTGTTCACGATCAAAAATATCAATGTTGTCAGTTGTCACTTCACCATGAATCAATAAAGGCATACCAACACTTTGCATCGCAGCAAATACATCTTTCATTTTAGCAATATCAGTAACACCTGAAGAAGAATTAGTTGTTGCACCTGCAGGGTATAATTTTGCCGCAAAAACTATACCAGACTCTTTTGCTTCAATGATATCTTCACAGCTTGTAGTATCTGTTAAATACAACACCATTAATGGTTTGAAAGTAGTACTGGGTTTAGCTGCCATGATTCGGTCATAATAATTTTTAGCTAACTTAGCGTTTGTCACTGGTGGTACAAGGTTAGGCATCACTATAGCTCGGCCAAAATACCGACTAATATCTGCTACTGTATTGTGTAGTACATCACCGTCGCGTAAATGTACATGCCAATCATCTGGTCGGGTAATTGTTATGGTGTTTATCTCGGATTTATTTGTCATGATATTTCTCATTTTGCTTTTTCAGAATTTACGCTTGGTTTGCCTTGTGACTATACATCATTGATTTACAACCAATAACATATAGTCAAAGGTAACGCGTAATCAAACTTGTAAATATGTTTAGTCTTATTATTCGTCAGTAATTTCATCTTTGTCATTTGACGACAACAATGCTTGTAATTGCTCTTTCAAATTGGGTGGAACTTTAAAAAGGGTAATTGAGTCGTTATGAGGATTATAAACTACATCTTGACCAAAGTGGCTACGCTCAAAACTTAAACTTATACCATTGCCATATCCAGAGTATTTTGTGATTTTATTAACCACTGTTTGATCATGAGGAAAAGACTCTTCAAGGGGATAAGATTGTTGTTGACAAAATTGGTAAAAATCTTGCTCATTACCACTGGAGTCTGTTGTGGTGTGACCTATGACTTTACCTACTTCTTGCATAGACACATCTTGAGAACTAGCTTTTTGCTCTTTACAATAACTTAATAACTCTTTCCGAGTTTGTTGTTTTTCACCAGCATCAAGTTGATTAACGGCAACATAATCTTCTACAGCCTGAACTAACGTTTGTGTCTGCTCTTTAGCATTTAAACCCTCTTCACAACCTAAGAAGTCAAGAAAGAAGTCAGAAACTTTACGACCAGCTCGACCTTTAATAAAAGAAATATAACGATTACCACTGGCATTTTGTTGGTAGTCAAATAAATCAATGCGAGCAGCGAGTTGAAGTTTATTGATATCTAGGTGCTGATCTGCAGAGATATTCAATTCACCGTCTACGCTGTAATGTTCAGAAACAGGAATTACCGCAACAAGTAGGTATCTACCGCCCATAAATTCATAATGACAAACAACTAAATATCCGCTTTCTTCAAGGTCATACTTTTCAATTTCATTTTTAAGGGTATTTGCTGATTGTGTACTAAATTGATAAAAGCTCTGCTTTTCAGCGAAATAACTTTCCATTAAATCAACAAAACGTGCAGAGGTATTTTCACCGTCACCTTCACTGTTTCCTTCTGCAGGCATTGCCGAAAAGCTACCGTAGGCTTTAGAGCCTTTACCATTATAGATGGTATGTAAGCCATCAACAAAAGCGGTGATTTTGCTACCTACTTCAATATTTTCAGGCCCAAAGCGTACTGAAACTTCACCTGATTCAGTTTTTTTGGATATAAAATGTAATGCAATATTCGAAATGATTAAACTCATAGTTATAAAGGTCTATATATTAGTATATTGTCCAGGCATTTGATAAACTAAGAAAATACTATTTATCATCAGCAATTAAGTGTCATTATGCCCATTGTATCTAAATACTCCAATGAACGTGTAGAAAAAATTATCCAAGAGTTAATGGAAGTTCTTGTTAAAGAATCAGCAACAACCGATTTAGCACTTATGTGCCTAGGAAATACTGTAACTAATGTTATAAGTAAGATCCCGGCAGATAAGCAAAGTGCTATTGTAGACAATTTCACGCGTGCATTAAATCAATCTATTCAAAAAACTCACTAGTTTTTATTTCATAAATTTGTCGACATAATAAGAAGAACTGCTCTCAATGGTTTCATTTGATACAAAAAGCTATAGTAAAAAACTATTACATTTAATCAGTTGGAGCCATTGGTTCACATTTTTCAATATTATAGCGGCAATTGCCCTCTCCTCCTTTTACCTTTTTAGCGAAACAGCACCAGATACGTTTCTCGGGCAAGTTTATTTAGTAACCACTTGGGTCAGCCATACCGCATTTCTCACTTTCATGAGTTTTGTGCTGATATTATTTCCATTAACAATTATTTGGCCAAATACACAAGTAATTCGTACCAGTGGCTCTATTATATTCGCTTTCGGCTTATTACTGTTATTACTTGATGGTTTTATTTATAGCCGATTAGGTTATCATTTAAGCGCTTCATCAAGCACTCAAATAATAGGTTTAATTAAAGAAATTGCCCAGCAGAACCCTATTTTTTATACCGCAAGTGGCATATTAGCAATACTGATATTAGCGTTTGAATTTACTATTAGTAACTATGCCTGGAAGCACTTAAAACAACTACAACGAACTATTTTTGCACGATTTGTTATTGCTACTTTGGTCTTAGCATTCTTTTTTAGTCATATAACCCATATTTGGGCTGACGCCAACTTAGATTACGATGTATTGCGACAAGATACTGTTTTACCTTTATCTTACCCTGCCACAGCAAAAACATTGTTAACAAAGTATGGGTTATTTGATGTTGATGATTATATTGAACGTCGAACAAGCCCATTATCATTTACGCATGAAATTCCGCAATACCCACAGATATCTAATGGTCAGTGCACACAAGTAAATACAACACAGTCTGTCTTTATAGTGCTAACCGACGATCAATTAACAGAACGTCAAATACAGCACTTTAATCGCCGTATCACGACCAATAATTATCAACTAAATAATCACGTAGATACTGCACTAGTTGAAGATGCTTGGTTTAATTTGTTCTATTCTTTACCGAGTATTTACCAGCAAGATATTCTGTCTCAGCAAGCTAGTCCTTTATTATTTCAAGCAATAAATGCTAACAAGTTGGCAAGTTCAATGACTTTAATTACAGCTGACGGCCATGAGAATGAAGACGATAACTCGCTTTGGTTTGCATCTTTATTTTTACAACATAACCAATTGAACGATATATCCAGTCTAATTTTTGCTAATAAACTCAATAATAGACAGCCAGGCTTACACCTAATTTATTTTAAAAACTCAAAAGTTGGAAACAGCCCGTTAAATAATAAATATCAATTCGAATTATTTGTTGATGCTTTATTACTGGCACAACAGCATAAAAAGCAAAAAGATATTATATGGATAAGCTCTATCGGTAATAAGGATGAAGATACTCGATTATTGACAAAAACCGCTTTGTTAGTTGCTCCTCAGCAAAATTCAAATGATAAAAGCAGCAACTATGTTTTTAATAAATTAACCAGTCATATGGATGTACAGTCAACATTATTGAGCAATTGGTTGTCGTGTGATGTGAGTGCAAAAAATAAATTGAATGGCACTAATTTAATAAAACTAAACAAAGACCGTGTTATTGCCAATACTTCAAGCCAAGGTTTGATGGTATTTAACAAGGACAAGTCAGTTTTTATTGATCAAAATGGTAATTTTCAAAGTTACTCTAGCCAATTAGCTGCCCCGATCACCGTAAATAAAGATTTTCCATTAATGATTGATGGAGTTCATTTTATTAAGCGTTTTAGTGAACAAAATAACCAAGTGAGCAACTAATTGCACAGTAGTTAAGCAATTAACAATGATTAACGACTTTATTAACTAATTGTCGTTGCATTAACGCCATAAATCATTAATATAAGCTTCGCAAAATAAGACTCTGCTAGGTAATCACCCCTAGATTATATTATTTAATAGTAAGTCTAGTAGTATTTTGTACGTCGGGGTATAGCGCAGCTTGGTAGCGCGTGCGTCTGGGGGACGTGAGGTCGCAAGTTCGAATCTTGCTACTCCGACCATCTTCTTTTATATAAAACAGTCACTTAAAGAAAGACTACTTGTCTACTTAAGTGATTTTTTTGTGCAAACTAACTTGTGTCTAACGCATCGTGAGATTAGGTGATATTTGTAGTCTAGCTGAAAACCTTTAGTTGGCTAATTTATGCCCGTCATTATTTGTTTTTTGTTCTTGTTCTATTTGTTTTTTTCGCCTTTTTTTTGTTCTTGACTTGTTTAACCGCTTTTGAAAACTCTTTATGGAAAGGCTGTTCTGTAACAACAGGAATAACTTGTCCTATGCTATTTTCAATAGTAGTTAATTGCCTCATATCATTTTCTACAGCAAATGTAATTGCCATTCCACTTTTCCCGGCACGAGCCGTTCGTCCGATACGGTGTATGTAGTTTCTTGGATCTTCAGGAAGATTATAGTTAATAACTAACGATATATTATCAACATCAATACCACGCGCAGCAACATCTGTTGCCACTAACACTCTTAAAGTTGACTCTTTAAAGTTTTGTAACGTTTCTTCCCTAACGGCTTGTGTTTTACCACTGTGAAGGCTAGCGGCAGCGATTGATGCTTTTTCTAATTCTTTAACTATGATGTCCGCGCCATACTTTGTTTTACAAAAGATAAGCACTTTTTCATAGTCAGGTTTTGTCAGTATATTAAATAATAAAGGGACTTTATTCGATTTATCAAGGTGGTAAACGCTTTGATTAACCAAGTCGATAGTAACCGTTTGTGCAGTAATTTGAATTTTTGTTGGCTGCGTTAATATGGCTTCTGCAAGTATCTCTATTTCTGCGGGCATAGTTGCTGAAAACAATAATGTTTGCCGGCTTTTTGGCAGTTTAGATATGATGCTTTGAACATCGTTAAAGAACCCCATATCCAGCATGGTATCTGCTTCATCTAATACAAATACTTCTAACGCCTTAAAATTTATATCGCCCGTTTCAATTAAATCTAATAACCTTCCAGGGGTGGCCACTAAAATATCAAGCCCACGTGCAATAGAGTCAACTTGAGCTTGTCTTCCAACACCACCATAAACAACCTTAGTTTTGAGGCCTAAACCATCAGAGTAGTCATCAATGTTTTGCATTATTTGCGAGGCAAGCTCACGTGTGGGCGTTAGTATGAGCGAACGTGTGCTCTTCGCTTTGATATCAATTCTATTTCGTCCAAAATTATCGATAATAGGTAATGAAAAGGCCGCCGTTTTTCCTGTTCCCGTTTGTGCTATACCAAGAAGGTCATTCCCATTAATAAGCGCTGGGATACATTCTTTTTGGATCGGTGTGGGCTGTGTATAGCCTTTCAGACCAACGCGGTCAATTATTGACTCTAAAAGTGAAAATTCTTTAAATTCTGACATGTTGTCTCGGTATTCTATAATCAATAACCTATTATTCTAACAGAATGCTTTAACATATTTAATACGTGTTCAAGGACGATAAATATGAATGTAAAACAACATGTTTCCAAGATAGTTTAAATTGTTCTCGCAAGGCGCAATCTATGTCTATATATCTTTGGTGAGTCTTGACCGAGCCCCTAGGGGCATCAATCATTCCAGCTATTCGTTTTTTTTCATATAAACATTTCAACAATTTTTACAATGTAAGTCAGAAACAATAGCAACCCACATACAATAAAAGTTGTACCTGTAGAAGTATCATTACTCGAAGCGGAAATACCACTCGAGCTTTTATTATCTCTTAATGATTTCCCTCGGATTATAAGGGCAATTGAAATGATAATTACCACGAAGTTTATTATCAACGAAGACATTAATTCAGATCCCACAGTATTTCCTCGAAATATTGATATTACCCATGAAATAGTTGCTTAAGATTGGCTAAGATGGGAAAAGCTTTGTACTTTTGCTTATTTTTAATCGTTTATCAAGTACTAATATTGCCAATTCTTTTCATCATACGCCAATGAATTACAAAAATAATAGAACCAATAAGCATTATTATTACGTTAAAAATAATTTTTTGTATAGCGAGAAATTTGTGATTGGAATATAACGCCTCAAGTTGTTTCAATCTTATCACTTCTATTTCTTTATCACTAAAATGTATAGGTTGTTGCGAAGTAATTACTGTATCTCCTTCAGCAAAACCCATAGGTTGAGCTATTGGGGGAATATTAGTTAAAGCTGACTGAGCTACCGCTGAATGATCGGTATTGTATTTTCTTAAGCGCTCATTTGATTTATATTTTGCTAACAGATGGGGATTTATAGTGCTGTCTGGGACTAATACTTTAACAACATTAATAAGAAATAATCCGGCTGCAATTGAGCCACATAGTAATGATAGAAAACATATTGATAACGCATATGTTTGTAATCTTCCATGATCCATTATTCTCTCCTTTTCAATAATACATTCGTTTTAAGACCATTATTCAGTAGGGTTTCCATGTGATTTATTAGACAGTACTGATATTACTCGTAAAGTATAGTAGAAAATGTTTTACACAAAATATAATTTTCTTTAAATATCTAGTTATACTTAATATGCAATTGCCCTCGCTACTACTACAGCCTTGCCAACCTATTCGATGCACCTCTATGTAAACTGCACTAAGCTAATTAAACAATAACTATATGAGGTAGTTCGGTTGAAGCTAATAACAAAGTTTGCGCAAACACTATCTTTTGCTTTCTCCGCAATGATATTACCAATATTTTTAATACAAGCATTCTGGGTAAAATTAACCGTATTGCGTTTACCTGAGCCCTCAGGTCAACGCTCTGGACGTTGCGGTGATGGTAAAGTTCTTAAATTATTAATTATTGGCGATTCTGCTGCCATAGGTGTTGGCGTTGATGAGCAAAAAGATGCTTTAGCTGGACAACTATCAACAACCCTTGCTGCTAAGCATGAGGTGTATTGGCGTTTAATAGCCAATACAGGGTTTACTTCAGCGGATATAATCAAAGAACTTAAAACCTTAACAAAACAAAAATATGACTACGTACTAGTTTCTGTTGGCGTAAATGATGTTACCCACTTAAAGCGAGTAAAAGATTGGACGACTAACCTTAAAGCCATAGCAGATTTATTGAATTTTAAGTTTGGGGCGCCAATCGTATTATTAACTAACATACCCCCTATGAACAAATTTACAGCCATTCCTTTCCCACTTAATTGGTGCTTAGGCTTACGTGCTCAAAAGTTTAATAAGTTAATGATTAACCTCGCAAGAAATTATGACTGTTGCTCCGTATTAACATTAGAGTTGCCATTTAATCATAAATACATAGCCAAAGATGGCTTTCACCCATCTAAACTTGCCTATAGTGTTTGGGCAAAACAAGCGGCTGAAAAAATAGCCTCACTTGATTAGTACTCCATTTTACCTTGATAATTTCCTGACGACTCTGTTAACTCAACTAGTCATTATTAATCACAAAAAGTAATGTTTTCATGCTAATTCTTAGTATTGAATTGTTCAACCAATTTAATTCTATCGGCTGTTTTCGGGTGAGTTGATAGAAAGTCATTCATCGCGCTATTAGTATTCCCCTCGATTCCAGTTAGATAATAATTTTCTAACCTTGTCATTACATCAACAAAACTCTGCAATGGTATATTATGCTCGTTTAACAAAGCCAACGCATAATTATCCGCTTCTGTTTCAAACTTCCTAGAATAGGTCAAATCAAGCAGTAATGTAGGAAGTGCGGTAACTAAGTCAAATGTTTCCACATCGCCGGTTATAAAAACTACCATAATGGTCAACATGGCATCTTGAATAACACGCTGAGTCATGTGTTTGTGCGTTAAATGGCCGAGTTCATGGAATAACACCGCAATTAGCTCATCATTGGTTTCGGCTAAGTTTACAAAGTCATCAGTAAAAACAATAATGCCGTTTGGCAGTGCTAAGGCATTCGCTTTCATACCCGATCTAAACACTAACGTAGGCTTTAAGCTTTTATAGTTCGAGAAGTACGGCGCCGCTAAATCCCTTATTTCTTGTTGTCTTTGCTCAGGTAACTTTGATTCCTCAAAAACTGTTTTATCTAATACATCTAAACTCGATACAAATTGAGCAGAAGAAATATAAGGAACATTGTGAGTCATCATTTTTGCTGCACTTGGAATGCCATAAGTGATCATGCCATATAATAAAATAGCGGTAACAATGGTGGAAAGGCAGATTAATTTAATGTTATTTTCTAGGCGGTATAGCCAAGTAATATTATTGGGTGAACTGTTTTCTTGCCAAGTAATTAATTGGTCAATTTCATCGTGATTATCACAGACAAAAAGTTGAGCATCCTCAAAGAGTATCTCTCTAGGTGTATTACCTAAACGAGACTCAATCGTATAATGCTGTTGCTCAAAAGATAAAACTTGCTGCTGTTCAGTGAGATGAATATGAGTAATTTTATGGTCATCGTTAACCTCTAAACGTGCAATATGACGTTTAGAGGTTTTACCATCGAGATAGATTCCTGCTATAAACATGAAGCGCAGCTTTTAGGCAAAGTCGAATACTTGACCAAACTCTTCACCCAAGGCGCTGATACTTTCTTTTTCAGCCGCGCTGAAGTTATCTAAACTTCCGCTTGCGTGCAATGTTAAACATGAACAAATGTATTTCGTCATGCGAACTTTTGCTGCAGGTAAATATAGTCCAAAAGTAACAATCGTTAGTAGCAGATTAATTAGAATCACTTTAGCTTGGGCGGGTACAGTTAAGTTTGCTTCGAATTTATGCTCAACTAAGCTTAAACTGGCGTAAAACAGATTCGTAAATGACACGATTACATAAACAATTAAAGCGAAATACATCACTATGAAAACTAGCGGTGATATTACACTAATAGCCGGCACGAAATAAGTAAGGATTGCAATAGGGGCTCCTACAACTATTGCTATGCCTAACACGGTTAAAAATATCATACCGTAATCTTTATAGGTGGCGTTAAAATCAAAGTGACTAGTACCATAAGCACTATTTCGAACAAAGTATTCGTTCGCTTTTAATAAAGCTAGTGGGTACAAAATGCCTAAAGTAAGCATTCCTAGTATTGGCCAAATATAAACAACCATAAATGCCTGGCCATATGAGCCTTTAAAGCGAAATTGAATATTTTTATATGACGACATTCTATTCGTAAAAGCTACGGATTGATTAATAAAGTAAGGCACTGCAAAAAATAACGCTATAGCCAAAACGATAGCCACAATTGGCAGAAAAATTGATGCCACATAATAAGCAATTAATGCCGTTAAGGCGATAAGACGCCCTTTTAGTATCGTAATCGGGTCTGCTAGATAACGAAAATTGTCATTATCTACATATAAATTCGAATAAAAATAGCGGTTATTTCTTACTTTTGCCCAAGCGGAATATATACCCAAAGTAACAATGGTGAGTAAAATATTCACAATCCAAATTTTAAAATACTCCATGCCGTCACCGCGAAATTCAAAGCCTAAACTCTTACTGGCTGGTGTCGGTTGGTTCGAATTATCTGCAGGGGATATAGCTGAGGTTTCAATCATGTCATCATCCTTAATATGTAATTACGCAAGGTAACAGCTTATTTATTTAAGCTTTTTTCATAGTAAACCTGTTTTTACTGCTATGCAAGTTCGTCGTAATTATCTATAAAAATAACCACAGCGTTTACTCAACAGAAATTTTAATTAGCTACCATTTACTTATATTGATGCTTTTCAAGCTTTTGTCTCGTGCAGGAAATAAAACCGGCAATTCTTCAACTGTGGCATTAAACCAGCAATTAGTATATTCAGGTAATACAAATACGGGTATACGCTGATGATATTGTGCATAGCCAGCATCTGGAGTTGTAATAAACGTTACCAGTTGGTGAATATCACTTTCATACCAGCCAAAGTAAGGTAGAAAACATCGTCTTAAAGCTAGGGATTGTTGAAACGTTTTTTTTGTGGCTACTGTTTCGGTTTGGCCGTTAAATAATAGCTTTGTAGATCAGGTGGGATTTATTCCCCATCGAGTATCTAGTTACTGAAATCCGCCCAGTGGTTTTATATTAGTGGATACTGTGTCACTAGGACAAGTGTTGTTATCACCTGCGGCAACAAATGATATGCCAAGAGTATCCGATACCACTTGGCATATGAATTGATTTATATCTAATCGACCACACATTTCATACTGCTTTCCTGTTAATGTTTTGTTGACGAATATAAGGTGTTACTTGAACATTTTGCTATGGCTTTAAATTGTTTCAGCAATGCTTTTCCTTCTTTAGAAGATTCCATCATGTTGTCTCCAGCAGCCCAAGATTCAATACTAGGGTAAACATCTACAAACATAAAACCATCATGATTTCCCACTTTTGCGACAAGATCATAACTATTGATGCCACCACCTTTTACCTTAGCATTCATAAACTTAACCCATTTATCATTTAATGCGCCGGCTTCTTTCATAGTTTTACCATCATGTAACTTACAATTCCACACATCGACTACGGGCTTTGCCGCTATACAGCAAGCGCTAAAAGTTAATGTTATTATCAATAATGCTAATGTTTTCATTACTTGTCCTTATCAATTTATTGTTAAGGAAAACAAGGAAACCAAACTACCCAAGACTTCTTTCCATGCAAGAAATTTGCATGCTAATTATCGGATAAAAATCTTACTTTGGCCAATCTAATGCTTGACTGCTTAATTAATTAAATACCAAAGTAAAAAGCCAATCCAGTTTAAAATTAACAAAGCCCAAGGCAAGCGATAATAGGCCGAATTTGACACCTTAATTATTTCAGGGCTAGCAACTGTATCTCTAAGTTGTGTGCTTCGTGCCTTGCGCGCTTTATCTTGTTCTCTTGATTTTTTACTTTGTTGTTTTTTGTATTCAGCAATGCCTTTTTCTATGCCCTGGGAAATCAGCTTAGTCTGCTCCTTCGTTTGCTTGGGACGTTGCGTAGCTCTGGCAACTTTCATTGCTTGCTCTTGGGTTTCTTTAGAAATTTTATTCATAATAATAAATACTTGAGTTTGTTAAAATGATGACAGTCAAATGACAGTCGTATCGAGTCTTAGATGTGAGCACTAATTATGCATAATTAGTGACGAAACGCTTTAGGTGTTTTCCCTGTCCAACGTTTAAATGCATGTATAAAACTTGCTGATTCGCTGTAACCTAAACGCATAGATATTTGTTCAACACTTAACTCGGTAGTTGATAAATATTCCAATGCTTTTTTACTCAGTTCTTCATTGACAATGTGCTGAAAGGTTACGCCCTGCTCTTTCAACTTGCGCCTTAAAGTACGTGCTGTGATAAAGTGCATTTTTGCTATCGATTCTAAACTTGGCATTTCTCCTTCCATGGTTTGGATAATTTTTCTAATTTTTTCATCAAAACTAACTGGCCCATAAAGTGCTATTTCTTGGTTTTTACATTGCTCTTCTAATAATTCACGTGTTAAGGGGTTTGCTAACGGTAATGGTAAGTCTAAATAGCGCTCATCTACCAATATTTGATTATACGGCATCGAAAAATATACGGGGCATTCATACATTTCCTGGTATTGTTCAACTGTTGTGGGACATGGAAAGTCAAAGTGAATCGTTTTAGGTTTTTGCCCTACAATTGAGCGTGGAAACATATCACGAGTAGAAAGAAAGGCAAAAGAAAAATCCCTCTCTAAATAAAATCGCCGCAGATTACCTAGTATGTATTTATCGCTAAAACGTAAGATTGCATTACCGTCTTTGGTAAAGAAATGTATATCAAAATGTGTATAGGCTAATCGAATATATTTTAGAAAAAACTCAATAGCATCACTAACGGTATTACTTGAACTTGCCGCCAGTCCGATATGACCAAAGGCATTAAGTCGATAGTACTGACCAGCTTTAAATCCTAAGCAATCATCAGTTAACGTGTTTATTAGCGCTCTTGTGAAGGCAACTTCTTGTTGAAAAGAGATGGTTGCCTTAGCATCATTTAACAGCTGTTCGTTGATTTGAGCTTGTTCGAACATATAAGACACATTATAACCATGACTATCTACCAATTTAGCCAACAAGGAGATGCCTATTATTGATTGGCGAGAATTGACCTCTTCGATCGCTAATAGTTTATTAATCACAAACAACGTGTCCTAAATTATCAATTATTAAACCTATTAAAACATAAAACTGAAACGATATTCAGTTTAATATTTAAAAATAGCAATTAAGACAAAATGAGATTAGGCATGAAACGTTGGAACGGTTGGGGTGATGAGAAAAACAATTTAGCTTTCGAGTTGAGTAGTACATCAAAAAATTATATTGAAAATATTATTGGTACAAGCAACCCTCTTGCAGAAATTTCACTGGAAGAAGCCATAAAAAAAGTACCAAAAACTAGAGCGCCAAAGCATCGACTTATCTCTACTGATCCCGAAACACGACTACGCCATTGCCGTGGTCAAAGTGTGCCCGATTGGTTAGCTACCCATAGTGGCGACTTTGAAGCCTTTCCTGATGGAGTAGCGTTTCCAGAAACATCTTCTGATGTACAAGCGTTATTACAATTTGCCGAAAAAGAAAATTTAACGGTAATTCCATACGGCGGCGGCACCTCTGTTTGTGGCCATATTAATCCCGAATGTAGTGAATTGCCTATAATCACCGTATCGCTAACGAAAATGAATAAGCTCATTGATTTCGACCAAAAAAGTCAAATAGCAACATTTGGCGCGGGTACTTTGGGGCCAGATGTTGAACAGCAATTGAGTGAATATGGTTATACATTAGGTCATTTCCCTCAGTCTTGGGAGTTATCTACTGTTGGTGGTTGGGTTGCAAGTCGCTCTAGTGGCCAACAATCACTTCGTTATGGTCGAATTGAAAAGATGTTTGCCGGTGGCACAGTCGAAACTCTACAGGGCACGCTAGATATACCGACCTACCCTGCATCCTCCGCAGGGCCAGATGTACGAGAAATGATATTAGGGAGTGAAGGCCGAATAGGGATAATTACCGAAGTAAAAATGCGTGTGGTAAAAATAGCGGAGCAAGAAAATTTTTATGTCGCTTTTTTCCCAAGCTGGCAAGCGGGTATGGAAGCAACTCGAGAAATAGCGCAAGACGGTATTCAACTGTCAATGATGAGATTAAGCAATGCGGTTGAAACCGCATCCCATTTAAAACTTGCGGGTCACGACACTGCCGTTAAATACTTAGAAAAATACTTGGCATTACGTGGTAACAGTAAAAATAAAACCATGTTCACTTTTGGTGTTACGGGCAGTAAAGCACAATGTAAATCTGCCTTGAACATAACAAAATCATTTATTAGCAAACATCAGGGTGTATACATAGGTACCTCATTAGGTAAACATTGGCAACACAGTCGCTTTCGAAGTCCTTACCTACGTCATGGTTTATGGGATGCGGGTATTATTGTTGATACCATGGAAACGTGTTTAGATTGGTCATCAGTCCCCAAAGCGGTAGAAGCGATGGAGGCGGACATTGCTAAGGCTTTAGTTGATCAAAATGAGCAAGTGCATGTGTTTACCCACCTTTCACATTTTTATGGTCAAGGTTGCAGCGTTTATACAACCTTCCTATTTCGTATGGATGATAACTACGCTAAAACAAAGCAGCGTTGGCAAAAACTTAAAGCAGCAGGTGCACTAGCAATTGTAGCCCATGGTGGCACAATTAGTCATCAACACGGTGTCGGCAAGGATCATGCACTCTACTTACCTGCTGAAAAAGGTGAATTGGGCATAAAAGCAATAAAAGAGCTATGTGAAGTATTCGACCCATCACAACGCATGAACCCTGGAAAGTTGGTTTAAGGGCAATGGATAATGTCAAACACTCGTTTACTGACAGAAAGGCGTTATTAAATAGGCTGCGTGATGAAAGTCAGCATAATAACCAACAGAGCTGGGATGTGATCGTGGTAGGAGGCGGCATTGTTGGTGCAGGTATTTTACAAGAGGCTACTAAACGTGGTCTTACGGCCTTACTCATTGAGCAAAAAGATTTTGCTTGGGGCACTTCAAGTCGTTCATCAAAAATGATACATGGCGGATTACGCTATATTGCACAAGGCGACATTAAACTAACCAAGCAATCGTTAACAGAACGCGAAATTTTGTTACAGCAAGCTCCAGGTTTGATCAATCGTTTAGGAAATTATTTTGTTATTAGACAAAAGCAGTTTCCTGGCAGATTCATTATGAATACCTTGTTATATTTATATGACTGGCTAGCAGGCATAAAAGATCATAAATTTATGCCCGTTAAAGACCTATTAGAAAAGTTTCCTAATTTAACTAAAAATAAACTTAAAGGTGCCTGTTATTATACCGATGCTGTGGTTGATGACGCACGGTTAGTATTAAGGGTATTACAGCAGTCAGTTGAATCAGGGGCAAACATACTAAATTATGTGAAAGCAACCTCATTACTTAAAGATCCTAGTACTGGGAGAGTGTTAGGCATTACCATTAAAGAAAATACCTGCGCTCATACAGATAATTTAAATGAGGAAATCACCTTAACATCATCAATAGTTATTAATGCAACCGGCGCTTGGGCAGATAAGCTACGAAATGAGGTTATTGATGAAAAAAGAATAAGGCCGTTACGAGGTAGTCATCTCGTCATAGCCAGAGATAGACTTCCTGTTATGGATGCCTTACTAGTTTTACACCCAACAGATAAACGCCCTGTTTTTATCTATCCATGGGAAGGCGCAACGATAATAGGCACTACAGATCTTGATCATCATGAAAATTTAGATAGCGAAGCATCGATTAGCCAACATGAAGTTGATTATTTATTGCAATTGGTGTCACATAGTTTTCCTTCGGCGAATATCACAACAAAGGATATTATCTCAACATTTTCCGGCGTTAGGCCGGTAATAACTTCAGAGCAAGAATATAAAACACGCTCAAAAGTAGCTAAACATAGCAAAGCTAAAAAACCGTCTAAAGAACGTCGTGATCATGCTGTCTGGGCTGATAACGCACTAATTACCGCTAGTGGTGGTAAGTTGACTACCTTTCGCTTGACGGCAACTGAAGCGTTAAATGCCGCAAAGCCATGGCTTAAGATGCGCAACCAGCATGACACTGAACACAATAAAGCGATTGATAGCCATCGATTATTTACAAATAAACCTTTAACTCAGCTTTTTAGCTCAGCACAACGAATGAAGGTAAAGCATAGCAAAGCTTGGCTACAGCGTTTGTTAGGTCGATATGGCAACAATACTGCGATGATCCTTACACAGACTAATGAATCAGAGCAACTTGCCCTTGGGCAAAGTCAATTTTGTTTGGCAGAATGTCGCTGGGCTATAAAGCACGAAGCGGTAATTCATTTAGATGATTTACTGTTAAGGCGAACACGATTAGGCTTGCTACTTACTAACGGTGGTGAAGCCTTATTTCAACAATTAGCCACAATATTTTATCAAGAGCTTGGCTGGGATAACGCAAAATGGCAAGATGAAGTAACACGATATAAAAAAATCTGGCGCAAGTCATATTATCTACCTGAAACCTAACCATAATCCACAGAAAATATTGGCTGTTGCCATACAAGAAACCGTTATGAACAAACAACACAACGATAAAAATTTTGTACTAGCTCTTGATAATGGCACGCAGAGTGTTCGCGCTTTACTATTTGACCTTTCAGGAAATTTAATAGTAAAAAGTAAAATAGATATTGAGCCATACTTCTCTAAGCAGCCCGGATGGGCAGAACAAGAAGTGAACTATTATTGGCAAATGCTAAGTAAAGCTTGCCAGTCGCTATGGCCGCAACTAGCGTCATTAAACATATCAAAAGCACAGATCAAAGCCATTTCGCTAACCTGTCAACGCGCGACAATGGTAAATGTTGACAGTCAAGGGCAGCCTTTACGGCCAGCCATTGTTTGGTTAGATCAACGAGAACAAATTGAGCAAGATAAAATGAGCTGGTATTGGCGTGCGCTGTTTAGATTTGTTGGCGAAAAACAAACAATCGACTATTTCAGAAGCCAAGCAGAAGCGAACTGGATCAAGCATCAACAACCTGACATTTGGAATAAAACCCATAAGTTCATGCTACTGTCCGGATACCATAGTTATAAGTTAACAGGTAACTATGTTGATTCGGTTTCCAGTCAAGTTGGTTACTTGCCTTTTGACTTTAAACGCCATGCATGGTGTAAGCCTTTTGATTGGCGATGGCAGGCATTACCTATTAAAAAAGCAATGTTGCCAACATTAATTCCCTGTGGTGATGAGTTAGGAAAAATCTCAAAACAAGCAGCACACGAAACAGGTATTCCCGAAGGACTTCCATTAATATCAGCCGGCTCAGATAAGGCCTGTGAGGTACTCGGCTCAGGCTGCTTATCGCCTGACATTGGCAGCTTAAGTTACGGTACTACAGCCACCTACAACACCACTAGTACCAAATATGTTGAAGCTATCAAGCGGTTGCCTGCCTACCCTGCTGCTATTCCTCATCGTTTCAATACAGAATTGATTGTTCAGCGTGGTTACTGGATGGTGAGTTGGTTTAAGCGTGAATTTGGCTTGAAAGAGCAGCAAATTGCCGATCAGCAAGGTATTGCGACGGAAGTACTTTTTGATGATCTTTTAAAGCAAGTTCCGGCAGGCTCCATGGGGTTAGTCTTACAACCCTACTGGAATCCTGGTATTAGAACACCAGGCCCAGAAGCTAAAGGAGCAATGATTGGCTTTGGTGATGTTCATACTCGAGCACATATTTATCGCGCTATAATAGAAGGTATAGGCTACGCATTACGTGAAGGTAAAGAACTGTCTGAAAAGAAATCAGGGGTTAACATTACTAAGATGATGGTTTCTGGTGGCGGCTCTCAAAGCGATGAAGCCATGCAAATAACCGCTGATATTTTTGGCATGCCAGTACAAAGGCCACATACCTTTGAAACTTCGGGCTTGGGCGCCGCCATAAATGCAGCCGTTGGCGTTGGCTTATTTGAAGATTATGAAAAAGCGGTTACCAGCATGACCCATGGTGGAGACATATTTACGCCTATTAAAGAAAATACTGAAATATATAATGCATTATATCAAAGCGTTTACAAAAAAATGTATGAGCGGCTGAACCCTTTATATAACGCTATTAGGAAAATTACCGGTTATCCGAGATAAAACTAATTATAGCGCCTTAGTTGCTTTTTAATAATTAACCTAGTTCCAAGACAATGTTCTAGGTTACATTGAAATTATTTAAACCAAACTTTACCACCAATCATTTTAAAAGCAGGTGTTCCTTTAATTAAGGTTTCTCGTGCGAAGATTTTATCGCAAGCTGGGCATACACACGCTACTTTAGTAAAATCTTTGGCAATTCTTGTTTTAAAGCATTTTACTAACGCCCCTTTACCATTTTTTCGATATTTATTTAGCTGAGCATTACAGGTTTTACAATAAATAGTTATGGTCTTCGAAGGCCCTTTTTTGTTTGGTTTAGCCAACCGAATTACACTGAACTTTCTTTTGCATCTTGTGCCCTCATTGCCATTAATTTACGCGTAATTGCCGGTATGTCAGAATAATCAGCTTCAGGCTCGACAAAAGTTAACTCTTCACCTAGATATTCATTTTCAGTACTAGCTTCTGATAGTGATTGGTTGTTAATAGTTAGCTTAGTATCAATTGTATTATCATCTATACCAGAAGCAACAATCAAAATTTCTATTTCTGATGATAAATTTGGATCTAAAGTAACACCAGGTACAATCAGAACGGACTTATTAGTGATTTTCATTCTAATATGTTCAATCAGGCTATTATAAGTAGATAACTGCGGCTCTGATTTACAAAACAATTGAAAAATAATGCCTTTTGCAGTATCAATCTTAGCAATTGAAACCAGTGGATTGTTAAGCGCTTGATCTAATGCTTCAAATGCCAGCTCTTCTGAATCTGCTTTACCTACACCTAAAATAGATTCACCTTCGTAAGACAAAATACTAGAGAAGTCGTTTTTATCTACATTAACATAACCCGTTTCCGTCAACATCTGGGCTAAAGAAATAAGTAAATTCTTTAGTACTTCATTACTTTGATTAAAGGCTGAAAACAAGCCCACACTTTCACCTAACCCTCTGAGTAATAGATCATTTGAAAGCGTAATATAAGCATGAATGGGAGATTTTATTTCATTGATACCTTGCAAAGCAAAGTCCATGCGCAACTTGCCTTCAGACTCAAATGGTAGCGTTACTATCGCTAAGCAATTAATATTTAATTCACGTGCTATTCGAGCAACTAATGGACTAGCACCTGTACCCGTTCCGCCACCAAAGCCCGCAGTAATAATGACAATATCACTGCCAATTAAGGCATTCGTTAACAGTACTTCACTTTCTTTGGCTGCCTGCAGCCCTACTTCCGGGTTACTGCCAGCCCCATAGCCTTTGGTGAGATCTTCCCCTATCAGTATTTTATTTTCTACTTGTAGTGAATTTAGCGCGGCAAGATCGGTATTAATAGCAATAAGGTTGACACTTTCTGCCAAGTTATTTTCATATAACATGTTAATTGTATTACAACCACAACCGCCTATACCGACTACAGTGATTAACAAATCAGGTGTTGCATCTATTAACTCTTTCATAACTTTTCCTAATCGAATATTTATCAATACGCGAATATGTATATCGACATATGCGTGAAATATTTTACCTATCCCTTATGTAACTACATGGAATAAGGCCGCTAAAATACAGTGATCACACTTCATTATAATGATCATTCTATTAATCTTCCACACTAATCAATAACTCTAGCTCTCTATATATCAACAATTATTAAAGATCCTTTCTTTTCGTGTCGTTAAAAATATCGACTAGTTAAATTTGAACAAATAGTACGATAACAAACTAGTAAACACTTACTTTAGTTAATTTGGAGTTGTCAGGTTTATCGATGACTGGCTGTTCGGGGTTAGCAGGGTTACATTGAATATTACCACAAGGGTTGCTGGAGTTATTCATATTTTGACTTCTAGGGTTTCTGGGGTTATAGTTGAAGTGACTTAATTTTAGAAGAGTGTGTTAAATGAATTTTGCTATTGTGTTCGACAAACAACAAAATGATAAAGAATATAAAGTAAGTGTCCCTGACCTTCCTGGGTGTAATGTCATGGTAGAGACTGTGGCATTAGGATTAGAAAAAGTGAGGCAAAGTATAAAATCTCACCTTGCGATATTGGCGGAATATGGAGAGAAAATTCCTACAGCAAAGAGTATAGATTTAGTAAGACAAGCTTACACTAATGATAATCCATACACCTATATGCATGCTTTTTGGGCAATTATAGATATCGATATAACCGCCTATTTAGGTAGGAGTCACAAAATTAATGTCACATTGCCTGAACTATTGATTAAACAAATCGATGATCGAGTAAGTAAAAGTACGGCTTATAAAACCCGATCAGGCTTTATTGCTAGCGCTTGTATGGTGGAGTTAGGGAAGTAATATCAGCTAAATTAATAGGCTAATATTGTATTTTTCTTTGGTGGTAACTAAATTACTTGAAAGGAGTTAGATCTATCATTTTTGCAGCAACTGAAATCTTTTCATGTAATGACATAGCGGTATCTTGAAAATATTCAAACTGTGCAATCTTTGGCATGGGCAGCAATTTCTCCAGTGATGCAATATTCTCCTTTAGGTTAGACATAGGCTCGACATTGGCGCTATTAGCGACCCAAGCAATACAATTCAACCCGTCAGCAATGATAGCTTGATAAGTTAATAAAGCGTGATTCAAACACCCTAACTTCATATTAACTATTAAAATAACATCCTGTTTGCTTGCCTTGGCAAAATCAGACAAGAATGTTGGTTGATTATTATAAGTAGCATCATTAAAGCTTAGCGGCAATCGCCAACCTCCGGCCCCTTCAGTGATATTAATATCAGCATGAAGCGATAATACTTCTTCAAAACCGTTATTTATTTCTCCAAGGGATATTTCATAATCAGCATGTGCTGCTGCTATGTGTGGGGCGATAGCTTCAATTAATGCTATTGGATTTACAGACGGAATGTCTTGGTTACAGTTTGAGAAAAAAGCTAACAAAGCTGCGTCTTCATTAACTAGTACACCATTTTGTTCTTGGCAACCAGCGGCAACCGGTTTATATGCGGCTATTCTTTTATTTTCTTTAACCAGTGCACAGATTAAAGCACTTGCTACAAAAGTTTTTCCTGCATCTGTATCGGTTGCAGTAATAAAGTAGTTTTTCATATTTGTAGGCTAGCTCACTTGGACTGGATTAATTATTTAATTTTACCACTAAACCTGAGTACAAACGGTATGTTGCCGGGTATATGCCGTTAGGTTCAAGGAAGTCTTGATAATGTTCTGTCATGGCAAACCATTTATCTTTTCCAGATAAGCCGCGATTCTTTTTGTTAGGTAAGTGATTTGCGCCTAAGCCTTTTAATTCACGGGCTAAATGAATAACATTTTGATATTCAAGTACAATGTCTTGGCATTTATGCTCTAAAACACTTGATGATTCTGTATTGAAATATTTATCTAGTTGTTGTTCAGATTTAAAGTCAATAACATGCTGATCATCATCCACCTGTCGCCAAGATGATTTTAACTCACGTAACGTGCCATCAACTAAGGTAGTGAAAATAATTAAACCACCCGGCTTTAACACCCTTAACATTTCTTTAATCGCTACATCAAGCGGCTCACACCATTGAATGACTAAATTTGAATAAATAAAATCGATACTTTCATCTTTTAGGGGAATTTGATGAGCGTCTGCCTCAAGCCACATAATGTCTTTATGTCTGCTTTGCTTGGCAAATTTAAGCATTTGTTTTGAGAAATCTAAGCCGATAACTTGATTATATGAGCTTGCTAACAAATCGGTAAAAAAACCAGTACCCGAGCCTAAATCAAGGACACATAAATCATTTCTATTAGGTAGCCAAGGCATAAGATGCTTGCCTGAATAACGCTGTAATCTTGCTGAAACATCATATGATTTACTGGCAGAGCCAAAGCTTTCAGCTATTTTTACTTGATTTTTTTTATGAGAAAGTTCTGTTGTCATTTAAATAAGAGCCTCATTCAAACATTTAGCTAGGTGTTTGATATCATTATGATTGTGTTGAGCACATACGGTCACGCGTAACCTAGAACTACCAACAGGAACCGTTGGAGGCCTAATAGCGGTTAACCAAATCCCTTGCTCTTTAAGTTGCTCACTAACTTTTAATGCTTTTTGTTCGCTGCCTACTATTATTGCATGAATTGACGATGCTGAAGGAGTAACTTCTATGTTAGGGTCGAGCAAACTTTTCAGTAAATCACTGAGTTCAAATATTTTATCACGGCGCCATTGTTCTTGTTGGATTAGTTCAATACTTTTTATTGTTGCCCAAGCAAGTGCTGGTGAGATAGCAGTGGAATATATATAGTGGCGAGCAAAATTTATTAAATAATCATGCAACTGTTCATCACAGGCTAAAAAGGCACCACTGGTGGCAATAGCCTTGCCAAACGTGCCCATAACAATATTAGCGGCAGGCGTTTTGTTACTATTTAATATAGCACTACTCCCCTGACCTTGATCACCGATGACACCAATACTGTGAGCATCATCTAAAAATAGCCAAGCATCATGCTCTTTGGCTAGTTGCTTAAGTTCGTTAACCTCCGCTTGATCACCATCCATACTAAAGATACCTTCAGAAGCAATTAATTTATTACTATCTCCACTAGCAGACAATAGTTTTGCTAATTGGGTTGTATCGTTATGAGCAAATCGCTTCACTTTTGCTTTACTGGAGAAAGCACCATCAAGCATAGAAGCATGGGACAATTTATCGAGGTAAAACTGACAGTTACTTTGTAGAGCGTCATGCCCTAATGTTTGAAATAAAGCAGTGTTTGCAGCAAAGCCGCTTGAGAACAATAAACACTTTGGCTTATTCAACCATTGACAAATCTTGTCTTCGAGTGCTTGGTGAGCATAGTTGAAGCCGGTAACTAAGCTAGATGAGCAGCTAGACAAACCAAATTTGTCTAGCCCTTCTTGCATCGCTTTATTGATTTGAATATGGTTATTCAGGCCAAGATAGTCATTTGATGAAAAATTAAGATAGTTTTTACCGGCAATATTAATTTTAGTAGACTGACTTTCAACATCTGCTTGTACACAAACTCGCTTGCGATAGCGAGCAAGTGTCTTTCTGTCGTCTAATTGCTCTGTTATATAACTAAATGCCATAAATATACTGTTTATTTAGTTAACTGCATCGTAAAATAAATCTTTATGCTGCGCATTTACTAAAGAAGTTTTTATTCTCTTATCTTGATTAGAGCTGTCATCTACGACAGTTTCAGTATTGATACCCAGCTTTTTGAATAATAAAGTGTCTTGATCTGTTTCTGGATTCTCAGCGGTTAGTAACTTACAACCATAGAAAATTGAATTGGCACCAGCAAGAAAACATAGTGATTGCATTTGCTCATTCATGGCAGAACGACCTGCAGATAAACGTACATGAGATTGCGGCATCATTATACGTGCTACGGCTATACAGCGTATAAAGTCAAAGCTTTCTAAATCATCAACATTAGCTAAAGGCGTTCCTTCAACTTTCACTAACATATTGATAGGGACACTTTCAGGCTGTTTAGGTAAATTGGCTAATTGGACTAAAAGTGAAGCTCTGTCAGCCGCTTTCTCACCTAAACCAACAATACCGCCACTACACACTTTCATACCAGCACTTCTTACGTGATCTAAAGTATCTAACCTGTCTTGATAAGTGCGTGTAGTAATAATTTGATTGTAATGCTCAGGTGAAGTATCAAGGTTGTGATTGTAATAATCTAAACCCGCATCTTGTAACTGCTGGGCTTGATCTTCGTCTAACATACCTAAGGTCATGCAAGACTCAAGTCCTAACGCTTTAACACCTTTGATCATATCTAGAACAACTGGCATATCCCGCGCTTTTGGATTACGCCAAGCAGCGCCCATGCAAAAACGGGTTGAGCCCATAGCTTTTGCTTTTTCTGCCGCTTCCAATACTTTTTCAACTTCCATTAACCTTTCTTTTTCTAGGTTTGTTTTGTTACGGGCACTTTGGGAACAATACTTACAGTCTTCTGGACAAGCGCCTGTTTTAATTGATAACAAGGTACTCACTTGTACTTCATTAGCATTGAAGTGTTGCCGATGAATAGTCTGTGCCTCAAACATTAAGTCATTAAAAGGTAAGGCGAATAAGGCCTCAACTTCAGCAAGGGTCCAATTATGACGAACATCTGCTGGGTCTTTATTTGTGGTGGCATTTATTGAAGAAGATAAGGCTGCTTGTGACATGACTACTCGTTTGCATCTAGTTAACTTAACGGGTAGTCTAGCGATCACTACCTTAATGTCAACAACAAGCAAAAGATTTAGTTTACATATGAGCAAAAAACAAACAGAAGAGTCTCAACTTACTTTATTGGAATTTGATAAAAAACATGTTTGGCATCCTTATACTTCAATGTCGTCTCCTTTACCTTCTTATCATGTTGAAAGCGCTAATGGTGTTTATTTAAAATTAGCAGATGGTGAAAAGTTAATTGATGGCATGTCATCTTGGTGGTCCGTTTTACATGGATATAATCACCCTAAACTTAATGCGGCGCTTATAGAACAATCAACAAAAATGTCGCATGTTATGTTTGGTGGTTTAACTCACAACAGTGCTATTGAACTGTGTAAAAAGCTTGTGCAATTGACCCCTGCGGGTTTAGACCGAGTATTTCTAAGTGATTCAGGCTCGGTTGCGGTTGAGGTAGCGATTAAAATGGCGCTTCAATTTCAACAAGCACAAGGTAAAGCAGATAAAGCTAAGTTACTAACCGTTCGAAATGGTTATCATGGCGATACCTTTGCAGCAATGTCTGTTTGTGATCCAGTTACTGGCATGCACCAAATATTCGATAAAGTATTAATGAAGAATATCTTTGCACCAGCCCCTAGTTGCATGTTCGGCGAAACATGGCAAGAAAACGATATAGAAAAACTAGCCGAGTTGTTTGAGCAGCACCATAGCGAAATAGCCGCATTTATCATTGAACCTATCGTTCAAGGTACCGGTGGCATGAGATTTTATCATCCGCAATACCTAAAAGCCTGTCGCAAGTTATGTGATCAATACGATGTTTTACTCATTGTTGATGAAATAGCCACAGGGTTTGGCCGCACAGGGAAATTATTTGCTTGTGAATGGGCAGACATCAGCCCCGATATTATGTGCTTAGGTAAAACACTTACCGGCGGATATATAACCCTAGCAGCAACTTTGTGTAGCAGCATAGTTGCAGAAACCATCAGTAATGGTGACGCCGGTTGTTTTATGCATGGGCCAACATTTATGGGGAATGCATTAGCCTGTGCTGTTGCTAATGCTAGTATTGATTTGTTGTTTGAGAACAATTGGCAACAGCAAGTCGCCAATATTGAACAAGAACTCATAACATTATTGTTACCATTAAAGTCACATGCTCGAGTCAAAGAGGCTCGCGTATTAGGGTCTATTGGTGCAATCGAGTGTATCAGCCCTGTAAATGTAGCGACAATTCAGAAACGTTTTGTTGAGTTAGGCGTATGGATTCGTCCTTTTGGTAAACTCATTTACATCATTCCGCCACTTATTATTAACAAAGCGCAAATGAAGACGTTAGTTGGGGCAATGGCAACGGTGTTAGCAGAAGATAATTGTTTTATATAATGCCAGCCGTCTTTAGCACATGCTGTAATATTACCGATAACCAAATTAAGTTTACGATAAGCAAAAAGTATAAATTATAATATGGATTATCATAGCCTCTTCTACTACGATATTTATCGATGAGAATAGCCGTGTAGCTACCAGCAGCACTAGACCAAATAATAATATATAAATAGCCCGTTAACGGCGTTAACCAGAATTTTCTTACTTCAATCTGATGATAGCGCAAAACGCCAAAATCGGTTTCAGGAGCAACAAAATAGGAAATATTCAGCGCGACTAAAAATGCAAGCCAACTTACAATGGTAAGCGTTCTTGCTAGATATATCCAAAAGTCGACTGATTTACGCCGTTCTTCTTTTGGTGATTGTCGCGCTAGTTTCATTCAGGTTTCAACTTTTATTCATTTATTGGCACAATTAATTAAGTTTTTTCAATAATGTTAATGAATTTAGCAATTATTACTTGTTAAACATAATAGTCACGGTAACATATCACCCCATTTTTTGCGTAAATGCAACTTTTCAAGAATTAGATAATATATAAGAGGTCATTACATGTCAGTTATAGCAATTACTGATGTATTAGCGGGAAAATATCCTGTTGATGAAACTATTTCCGTACACGGTTGGATTAGAACTCGACGTGATTCTAAAGCGGGCATTTCTTTTTTAGCTATCCATGACGGCTCATGCTTTGATGCTATTCAAGCTATCGTACCTAGTGATCTTAATAATTATCAAGAAGATGTTCTTAAGTTAACGACTGGTTGTTCAGTAAAGATTACCGGTACCTTGGTAGAATCGCCAGGTAAAGGTCAGTCGTTTGAAATTCAAGCCAGCGCAGTTGAAGTATTAGGTTTTGTTGAAGACCCTGATACTTACCCAATGGCTGCTAAGCGTCACAGTATTGAGTTTTTGCGCGAACAAGCGCATTTACGTGCCCGTACCAATATTGGTGGTGCAGTAACGCGCGTTCGTAACTGTTTAGCACAAGCCATACATCGCTTTTTGCATTCGAAAGGTTACTTTTGGATCAGCACGCCACTTATTACCGGTAGTGATTGTGAAGGTGCCGGTGAAATGTTCCGTGTTAGTACCTTAGATATGGAAAACCTACCAAGAGATGATAAAGGCGGCGTAGATTACAGTAAGGACTTTTTTGGTAAAGAAACCTTTTTAACTGTTTCTGGACAGTTAAATGTTGAAACGTACTGTAACGCGTTATCAAAAGTATATACTTTTGGCCCTACTTTTAGAGCTGAAAACTCTAATACTTCTCGACACTTAGCTGAGTTTTGGATGGTAGAGCCAGAAATCGCTTTTGCCAATTTATCAGATGCAGCCGATTTAGCTGAAGAAATGCTTAAATATGTATTAAAAGCTGTATTAGATGAAAGAGCCGATGATATTGCTTTCTTCCAACAACGTGTAGATAAAACGGTTATTGATCGTTTAACATCTGTAATTGACACAGATTTTGTTCGCTTAGATTACACCGATGCCATCACCATTTTAGAAAATTGTGGTAAGAAATTCGAAAATCCGGTTTCTTGGGGTGTTGATCTAAATTCAGAACATGAACGCTTTTTAGCTGAAGAACACTTTAACGGCCCTGTGGTTTTACAAAATTACCCGAAAGATATTAAATCATTCTATATGCGTTTGAACGATGACGGTAAAACTGTAGCTGCCATGGATATTCTAGCACCTGGTATTGGTGAAATCATTGGTGGTAGTCAACGTGAAGAACGTCTTGATGTGCTTGATAGTCGCTTAGGTGAAATGGGCTTAGATGTTGATGATTACAGTTGGTACCGAGATCTTCGTCGTTACGGTACAGTACCACATTCTGGCTTTGGTCTAGGTTTTGAGCGTCTTGTTGCCTATGCGACCGGTATGCAAAACGTACGTGATGTGATCCCTTTCCCTAGGACACCAAATAACGCCGCTTTTTAGTTAAATTAAGGCTAGGACATAAGCGTTTTGTGTTTATATAACAGATATGGCAACAGCTAAGCTATGGAAAGGCAAAACGTTGGTGATGTGATTCTTTTACCGATAATCTCAAATAACGCCGCCTTTTAGTTGTAGTCATTGTCGAGTTAATAGTGTCTTTTATGATTACTATTAACTCGACTACTCTTTCATTGTTACTGCCAAAAGCTCACTTTACTTTCAACTTGTTTAGCTGGTTTTAATGGCAAAGTCCTACTTTCAGTACCTAAATATAAAAAACCAACAATTTCATCTTGCACTTCAATATTCAAACCTTGTTTAACGGCTGGATTATAGGCTAAATCGCCTGTTCGCCACATAGCACCGTAACCCAAAGCAAATGCGGCCATTTGCATTGCGTGAGCACAGCAACCGGCCGCAATTAGTTGCTCCTGTTTTGGTACTTTTTCATGAGGCACAAACTTAGTACTAATAACAATGATCATTGGCGCTCTAAAAGGCATTTTTGATATTTTGTCTAAATTCGCTTTCGCCATATCACTGCTTGCTACAAATAGGTCACTTAATCGTTGTAAACCGTCATTGAAAACCACAGTAAAATGCCAAGGTTGCAAGCAGGCGTGATCGGGCACACGCATTGCTGCTGCAAGAATTTTATCAACGTCTTCACTTGTTGGCATTGGGGAAGTAAGAAGTGGATTAGATTGGCGCTGTAAAAGTAATTCTATACCTTTCATATGGATTATTATTGACTAAAGTAAAAGTAACTTTAGTTTATCTCTAAGCTTTTATTCCTGCACTAAATATATTTAATAAATTGCCTTATTATTTACTTGACTTAATTTATCGCTAACAGCAATATGAAGGCACATTGCTTAAGCAAATTAAAAGTTAATTCTGTAATCTATTTATGAAAAACGTTATCGCCATTAGTAACTACCTTGCTAATAATATAAAGCTCAATCGAAACTTAATTCTGACAACGTCATGTTGGCAGAATCAAGTCATTCTTTTATGGCTTTTAAATGCGGAGCGTTCAAGTTAGAAACAGTAATTAAAGATATCTAACATTAAATTAAAGCCGCAGAATTTATCTTTTGCGGCTTTTTTTATGTTTAAAGCAAATGCCGCCAAAGTACTGCCGTTAATAATCGCAATAAAAAAAGGAGAGTGAAAATGCAAGTATCTATTGCCTATTTAGCCGTATTGTTAATTTGGTCAACTACCCCTTTGGGTATCGTTTGGAGCAGTGAGTCAATCAATCCAACCATGGCGGTTTTATTACGTATGTTAATTGCGGTGATACTTGGCGCAATCATAATTTTCATTCGCAACATAGCATTGCCATGGCATAAAAAAGCACTACGTTTATATAGTTATTCCGCGCTGGGAATTTTTGGTGGTATGTCTTTTTCTTATTTAGCTGCTACATATTTACCATCAGGGGTACTTTCGCTGGTCTTTGGTTTAGCCCCGGTTTTATCGGCAATTTTGGCTCGAAGAATACTCGCTGAACCTAAGATCTCAAACTTAAAAAAATTATCCATGTTGTTATCTTTTATCGGTTTAGCATTAGTTTGTGCGGATAATTTCTCGCTAAATAGCGATAGCATTTATGGCTTAGTTTTTGTGCTTATAGCAGTCTTTCTATTTAGCTTAAGCAGTGTATTGGTTAAAAGTGTTTCATTAGCAATTCACCCAATGGCAACAACCGTGGGTGCATTAACTTTATCTTTGCCTTTGTTCATAATTAACTGGATTTTACTTGATGGTAGTCTAGATACAACTGAATGGCAGGTGCGCTCAATTTGGGCAACTATTTATTTAGGTGTGTTTGGTTCATTAATCGGTTTTTTCGCCTATTTCTTTGTTTTACAGCGGTTAACTGCAAGTACAGTTGCTTTAATCACGCTGATTACACCGATCATTGCCTTAACTTTAGGATCTGTACTAAATAACGAAGTTATTAATCAAAATTTAATTTTAGGTGCCCTATTGGTTACGTTAGGTCTAGCCATATATCACTGGGGAGAATTTGTTATGACAAAGTCAAAACTAACGTTAATATATGTCAAAAAAGCTATAGTTAAAGAAAGTTAACAATAAGAAGTGACTAAATAGCGCGGCTATTTAGTCACTTGCAGTTAAAGCTATAAATTCAAAGTGATTAACCTCTTACTAATAGTCGCTTAGCTAAATAATAATCAAAGCTAGTGTAGCGCCCTGCTCCAATAAAAAATAATGCTAGCAACATAATGAAGTAAGTAGTTGAAAATTCAATACCATTGTTAAGAACAACAATATTTCCTTTCTCATACAACCAATCAGTGTTGCCATTTTCTGCCAAAATCTCACGCATTTTACCAAGACGATTGGCTGTCTGAGTACTGTTATCTAAACTAACTTGTGCTTGCTTTATACCAAGCCAACTTACTACCTTTGCTGCGCTAATATCTGGATTAGTGGGAGTAATAGCAAACCAGCCATTTTCAGCATGTACACTTGTTGCCGCTACTATCATGGTAAACATTAATGGAATCGAAATTAAACGCGTTAATGCACCAACAAGCAATAACCAACCGCCAAAAAATTCAACTATAATAACAAGATTCGCCAACAGTGCCGGAAATGGCAAGCCTAAACCCCAGTCATTATTACCAAACCAAGCAATGATGTTTGGGTCTGCCATAATTGAGGAAAGTCCGGTTACATCGGGATTTAACATTTGTGTTTTACTGTAACCCGCCATTATAAAGATAGGGGCCAAATATAAACGTAATAACAACGCAGGAATACCATCAAAGAAAGGTAATCTTTTTAGAAAACTTTGATAAGTGTTTAACAATAAAGTCATAGTAGTTGTTCCCAATAATTAAGTAACATATTTTAGGGTATAAGAACCGCGCAAATCATTATTACTTTCAACGTTATCACCTATCTATAAATCAATATAGGAAATACGCATTTATTTACAATCTATTGGTCAATTTAATAGCGGATTAAGGTAATATAAAGCAATCCTTTATATTTGATCTTAGTAAAATTTATGAATGCATTAGCAAATTTATTTAAACGTATTCTTTCAGGAATATGGAAGTTATTTACCCTAACCCGCTCACTTGTGTTGAACGTAATCTTTATTGTTTTTTTTATTAGTTTTATTGTGGTATTAACTAGTGATACAAACAAGATTCAAGTGCCAGATAGAACAGCGTTAGTATTAAATTTGGTTGGTGATCTTGTTGAGCAAAAGCATGAAATCAGCCCTGTTGATGCCTTTTTAACTGAAGCTCTTGGAGAGAAAGAAGATAGGCCTGAAGTTTTACTAGCTAATGTTCTGGATGTTATTGCAAAAGCAAAAAATGATGATCGGGTACAAATATTAGTATTACAACTTCAAGGACTACGCTCTGCTGGTTTAACAAAACTACAAGATGTCGGTGCGGCCTTAATTGAATTTAAAGCTTCAGGTAAAAAAGTTGTCGCTTTAGGCGATCAATTTAGCCAAGATCAATATTACCTTGCAAGTTATGCCGATGATATTTGGTTAAACCCACAGGGTTTTATGCTACTAGATGGTTATGGTCGCTATAAAATGTATTTTAAGTCTGCTTTAGAAAAACTTGCTATTAATCAACATATATTCAGAGTTGGTACCTTCAAATCTGCGGTAGAGCCATTTTTACGTGACGATATGTCTGCAGCAGCCAAAGAAGCAAATGAACTATGGTTAAATGATTTGTGGCATCAGTATAAAGTAGACGTTGCAAAACAAAGAGGTTTTGGCATTGAGAACTTTGATGAAAGTATCACAACGCTTGTTGAAAAATTTACCAAAGCAAAAAGTAGTTTTGCCGACTATGCATTGGAAAATAACTGGGTTGACCAATTAAAATCACGCGCCCAAATGCGTGATGAGCTAATCAGCATGGTAGGTGAAAATGAAAAAGGCACGAGTTACAGCCATATTGGTTATAAAGACTATTTAGATGTCACCTCAACTAATAACAGAGCATTAAAATCGTCGGTAGGCACTTCGCTAAACAAAGTAGCAATAGTCGTTGCTAAAGGAACAATATTAGATGGCAGTCAAAAACCAGGAAATATTGGCGGTGACTCTACGGCAAAATTATTACGTAAAGCGCGTTTAAATGAAAAGGTAAAAGCCGTGGTTCTTAGGGTAGATAGCCCTGGCGGTAGTGCTTTTGCATCAGAAATTATTCGACAAGAAATTGAATTATTAAAAGCGGCAGGAAAACCTGTTATTGCTTCTATGGGCACTTATGCTGCATCAGGCGGTTACTGGATTTCTGCACCCGCTGATAAAATATATGCTGCACCTTCAACTATCACTGGCTCAATAGGTATATTTGGCATGATGATGACTTTTGAAGATTCGTTAGGCAAGCTTGGTATTCATACTGATGGTGTAGGTACCACTGATATTTCAGGGTTTGGACCAACTCAACCACTAACAAAAGGTATGTCGGAGTTATTCCAACTGAGTATTAATAAAGGTTATCAAGACTTTATCACCTTAGTTTCAACTAACCGTAATATGACGTTAGCTGAAGTTGATGCTATTGCCCAAGGTAGAGTTTGGTCTGGTAAAAAGGCCAAAGAACTTGGTCTGGTTGATGAATTAGGTAATTTAACCGATGCCGTTGTAGCTGCCGCTGAGTTAGCTAAGTTAGACAAATATGACACCTTGTTAGTTGAAAAAGAAGTGTCTGAACGTAATAAGTTTTTGCAAAAACTCATGGGAGAAGCCAAATCAATTATGCTCAGCAATACTTCGTTATTTAGCGAAAGTGATTTATCTTCTCCAACCAAAATAAACGCGAAGCCAATGACACAATTTATTGCTCAGTTACAAAATGAATTAAACAAAATGAATCAGTTTAATGATCCTCAAGGCATGTATACACTTTGCTTAGCTTGTAGTGTTCACTAATATGACATTGATAAGAAAGAAAATATATGTCGCCTATACTGGCGGCACTATAGGAATGAAAAAAAGTGAGCAAGGGTATGTGCCCGTGGATGGGCACTTAACAGAGTCAATAAACGCGCTACCTGAGTTTCATCGTGATGAGATGCCAGAGTTTACCATTAATGAATATCAACCGTTAATTGATTCTTCAAATATGACACCGAGTGATTGGCAACGTATCGCCGATGACATAAAGGTACATTATGATGAGTATGATGGCTTTGTGGTATTACATGGAACCGATACTATGGCATATACAAGCTCAGCTTTATCTTTTATGTTTGAGAATTTAAGTAAACCGATAATAGTTACTGGCTCGCAGATTCCGTTAAGTCAATTACGCTCAGATGGTCAGGTCAATGTACTCAATGCTATATATGTAGCAGCGACTTACCCAATTAATGAGGTAGGTTTGTTTTTTAATAACAAACTTTATCGTGGTAACCGCTCAATAAAAGCGTATGCCGATGGTTTTAATGCTTTCGACTCGCCTAATATGGCTCCCTTATTGGAAGCGGGTATCAATATCAATGTGATTGCTGGTAAAGTTTCATCATGTGTGGAATTAGAGCCAGATGTCACTGTCAGAGACATAACACCACAACCCATAGGTGTTGTTCACTTATATCCAGGTATCAGCAGTGATGTTATTGAAAATGTTATAAGGCAACCAGTAAAAGCGCTAATTCTGCGAAGTTACGGGGTAGGAAATGCACCGCAAGATACTGCTTTACTTACCTGTTTAGCTAAAGCGAAAGAGCAAAAAATAGTGGTAATAAATTGCAGCCAGTGTATCCAAGGAACAGTTGATATGTCTGGATATGCCACTGGCAATGCGTTGCGCCAAGCAGGTGTTATTAGCGGTCATGATATGACATTAGAAGCTACCCTGACAAAATTACATTACTTACTTAGCCAAGATATTGGTTATGATGAGATATGTCGTTTAATGGAAATTAATCTACGGGGCGAACTCACCAGTAAGCATTAGTCTCTTAATTATTACAAGCACAAGCTACTGAGCCATCTTCTTGAGTCCACTCAACATAATCACCATTCGCACCGCAGTTGTTCTTTACTTGAGGACACTGCGTTGCACTATAACTAATGTCTGTATTTGTTATCGCTTCCAAGGCTATTTGCGCTGCAGCATCATTTACCTGACTTGAAGTGCATCCCTGTAATACAAATAACATTACCGGTAATAAATTTAAGCTAAATAATTTCATATAATTCCTTTGCTTTTAGGCAATATATTTCGTTATCTAGGCAAAATACATCGCGTTAATGTGTTCAACTTGCTATTTGACATAAATAAGCTGTAAACGTTCAAGTAAAGTCAGTTCATGTTCTACTAATTGTCCTAGCTTTAACCATTCAACAAGCGCGGACGTTAAGTCTACTTCCAAAGCAGAAAGCATTTGTTCTTGTATTAAACTGACTTGCACAGCCATCCGTTGTTGAGCAAACTCTGCAGGTGAGTCTACTTTTGCCAAAATTTCAATTTCTAAGGTTTTAATATTTCGCGCATCTGACGCTACACTAGTTGACACTTCAAGTTGTTCTACTATGCGTTTTTGCCAAAAATTTGTCAGCTCATTATATTCCTGGTTGCTTAATATATTTTCAGTAGCAACAGTATTTCCACGACTCGCAATTTTTTTAAGTAGCATAAAAAGGCTATGCCAGTTTTTACGTTCAATATTTACAGCAACATCGTCAATTGATTTCTTTAACTCTTTAATAAAAAGATCAATTGATCTGATTATAGGTTTTAAAGCTGGCTTACAAGCATGCACTAATTCTAATAATGATTCTGCCTTTTGTTTTGCATCAAGTAATGGAGCTGAGTCACTATTATCAATATCTTTAATACTTGTCTTTATTTCCAGCAGTTGCTTATCAAAATCAGCTGATATTTGCTCAAGTTCAGCTTGTTGTGCTGATTTAAATTGTTCTCGTTTGGCGAAAACCTGATCATTAATATTTCGAAACTTTTGCCATAATTTAGATTCTTGGCTCGAACCGGCAAAACCTATTTCTCGCCATGCTCGCTGTAAACCCTTGATAATTTCGATTGCTTGATAAATATCTTCAGTAGCTAATTGTTGTTCAGCTTTTACTATGAGTGCTTGCTTTTGCACCGTATTGTCATCGTGAAAGCTTTTGATTAATATCTTTATTGGCTCAATATTGTTTTTATATTGTTTAAATAGCTTTTGGTATTCAGAACGTGCTACTTCACCAGCTTGTTGCCAACGTTGGTGAATCTTATTTAATTTTCCTTCTAGCAGTTTGAAATCAATTGCCTGTTTATCAATGCTAGTGGCCGATACTGACGCTGAAAGTTTTGCTGCTTGGTCGATTACCTGCTGGCGAATAATTAAATGTTGAGCCCTAAGCTTTTCTTGCTCACCATAAAACAAACGACACGGAGCAAAAGCCTGTTCACAAGCGAGGTTGAACTGATCATTTAAGTCCTTATCTAACCCTTCTTCCGCATGACCTAAAGTATTCCATATTTTCCTAAATTGCTTAACTTTATCTGCTTGATCATTTGGATTATCGACAGGATTGGTTACCAGCTCATTGATTTCTGTAAGTAATGCTTGTTTACGCGGTGTGGCAATGTAATGTTCCCAATCACTGATCTCCGACATTTTCTCACTAGCATTATCATAGTCTCGTTGTAATTGATGTTTTTGTGATACTGACAATAACTCAATCCCTTGATTAACACCTTTAAACAAACCAAAGCAGACTTTATATTTACCACTAGCAAGTAAACGCTTTAAATCTGCTAATTTTTTCTTAGTTTGGTTAAATAAGGCTTTTTGTTCTTGCTGTAAAGGGGTTAAACCTTTTTGCCATAGTTGCTTGATTTCTTTATGCGCATCATTAATGGACTCAGGTAATACACCACAAGCTTTCTTATCTACCGCTTTCCATTTAGTTAACCAATCAACATAAGTTTGCTGGCGGTCGTTTAATTCTACCAGCGTTTGAGGTAGTGAAAGCTGTGAAATATTAGAAATAAGGTATGTTGCTTCGCTTACAGACTCTGCAATTTCAGGCAGTTGAGTTAAGCGTTTTTCAATTTGACTTATTTGAACGTAAAAGGCTGCTCTTTCATTTTGATTAAGTACGCTATTTTCTAATAGTTCATTGAGTTGCTGTAATTGCTCAGTTAAGTTTTGTTGAGTCAATAGCTCTGCATCACTACTGTCACTCTCAAAAACTGCATTAATGATCTTTTGGTTAAAGGACAATATAGCCTCATTTAGATCATTTGTTGCTTTTGCTTTTTCAGCCAATAATTGTTGTGCGATTATGGCTTGTTGATGCGTTTCAGCTTTCTGGGCAAACATTTGCTTTAGCTGTGCAATAATTTTATCAAATTTAGTCAGCAGTGTTAGCCGCTCTTCTTCCGTTAAACAATCCAAACTTGACGAATTACTATCCCACTCAGCTAATAATAATGTCTTCTTGTTCAAATACGATTCGAAATCTAGGGTATCTTTCAAAGCTAATAACTTGGAAAGTAATAATTGGGATTGTTTGAAAGCTCTTTTTGGTTTTTCTGCTTGTTCAGATAAAAGCGTTAACTTGCTATTAATAAGCTGTTTAACTGAGTCATTTACAGATTTTTTCTCAAGTTTGTGTAACAGCGCTATTTCGTTTAATTCATCAAGTTCAAGTGATAGTAGTTGCTTTTGAATTTCTTCTTTTTGTTTGTTTGAAAATACTTGCTGTAAAAACTGACTTGTGTTTTTCTTTTTTGTTATCAATACGTTAAATAACAAAATAATCATTTGCGATTCTGTTTCATGTTCTAGCCAATAATTCAATAACGATGAACTTAACGACGTATCATGCTTGTGACTAGTTAAAAACTGCTCCTTTAGATTGAAGCTTAGTTTGAATTCGTGTTGATCAGTTAAAATGCCTTTAACCTGCAACAAAGCAAAATCTTGTATAGCTTGCAATTCATTTACCATACTCGCAGCATAATATTGTTCAAAATTGTTAAACTTTAACAACACAGCTCGACGAACTAGTTCGCTCGGATCATTGTTTAAAAGCGTTAATAAGATAGCTTTTTGAGCCGCGTTATCAACAGCTAGCTCTTCATTTATCGCCGCAATACGTACATTAATATCTTTATGTTGCCAATTATTTTTACTTTTAAACAGATTGAAGATCATGAGTATTTTCTATTAGTTATTTAATGGAGTTTTAAGGGTGAAAATTACAAATTGGTAAAGTGTGCAATATCACTACTTGAATGACTGTCGTCAGTAGACGGTTTCGAACATGTACTAATGGGTTTATTTTTTGCTGAACTAGTAAAGGCATCTTTTAATTGTCGTTTATTTTTATGAACGACTTGACCGGAACGATCAATACTCAACATTTCATCACTATCAAGATGTCTTGATTGGTAAGCCATTATTAATTGTAATGCTGTGTCACGTTGAGCTTTATCAACCGATGTTCCTTCTGGCCACTTGCCGGTTTCTGCTGCACATTTCAATCTTAAGTACATTGCTTGTGGCATATTCTCAATGGTGTTTGCTAAATTCATAACGACCCTATTTCTGACGCTTAAAGAACAGTAATTTAATGCGAATAATAATATACATAATAAAACCAATGACCGTAGCAACCATGGCTAAGGTATGTTGCCAAGATCCCTGCTCTACAGTATCCCAAAACATGAATAAAAATCCTCCACAAAATAATAGCATGGCAATAAAGGAGTAATTTAATAAACGTTGGCCTTGATTAATTCGGTTGACCTGACTTAAATTAGCCATTTTATCACTATCTAATGCTTGTAAAGACAAGCCACAATGGCTGCATTCTTTTGCTTTATCAGATATTTTCTTTTTGCAATTTGGACAATTAATTACTGCCATTGAGCTAAACTTCTTTAATACTATTAGTAATAAATATTCTACCTTTTTTCAGACAAAAAAAAACGTCCTTCAGGACGTTTTTTAAATTATTATTTAACTTAAATTGCGCTAAGACATATTATCGCTATTATTTTTATTTTTCGCGATCCTATCTTCCCAAAAAGTAGCACCTTGAATACCTAATTTTTGCGGATCAAAACTGTATTCTTTAACACCTGCACGCTGTTGTGCTTCATAATCTTCTAGTGCCTTTATGGCAGGTTTAGACATAAAGAAAATAATAATAATACCTACAATATTTAACCAAGCCATTAAACCAACACCAATATCACCCATGCCCCAGGCAATATTAGCAGCTTTAATCGTGCCATAAAAAGTAGCAGACAAAATAACCGCTTTCAAAATGAACACTGCACCTGGAAGCTTAAAGGTTCTTTTAATATAATAAATGTTGTTTTCGGCGATAAAGTAATAAGCCAGAATGGTTGTGAAAGCAAAGAAAAACAATGCTAGAGCAACAAAAGGTTTACCAACCCCAGTAAAAACACTTTCTACGGCTAATTGAGTAAACTGTGGACCATTAGCTGCAATATCACTGGCTACGTTTTGAATAATAAATGCATCACCTAAACCGTGAACATTATATGTGCCAGTAATGATGATCATAAAAGCGGTTGCAGAACAAACAAATAAGGTATCAATATACACGGAAAATGCTTGTACTAACCCTTGTTGAGCCGGATGTTCTACTTCAGCTGCAGCTGCAGCATGTGGACCAGTACCTTGGCCCGCTTCATTAGAATAGACGCCACGTTTAACACCCCAACCAATTGCTGCGCCAAACCCTGCCATTGGTGTAAATGCATCACCAATTATCATCATAAAAGCCGTAGGTAACATTGATATATTCAAGGCAATGATAATAAGTGATATTAAGATATACGCTAGCGCCATAAATGGCACCACCACTTGGGTGAACTGAGCAATACGCTTAATACCACCAAAGATGATAAAGCCTAATAAAATGACAATGCCTGTTGCAGTATAAAGTTTGGCATAACTAATCACACCAAGGAATGTTTCAATGCTGCCGCTATCAGAGAACACTTGCTCTACGGCAGTACCAATGGTATTAGATTGTACTGTAGGTAATAAGATACCTGTGGCAACAATTGTTGCTATAGCAAACGTCCAGGCGTACCATTTTTGTCCCATAGCTTTTTCAATATAATAAGCTGGCCCACCATGGTATTTACCATCATGCTCTTCTTTATATATTTGCGCATTTGCAGATTCTATATAGGCGGTGGCTGCTCCAAAAAAAGCGACTACCCACATCCAGAAAACAGCGCCAGGACCACCAAAACCAATGGCAGCGGCAACACCCGCGATATTACCTGCGCCTACTCTGCCAGAAAGGGATACGGCAAGAGCTTGAAATGATGAAATCCCCTGCTCCGAGCTTTTACCTGATACTAATAAACGCCACATTTCTGAAAATTGACGAACTTGTACGAATCGGGTTACCACGGTGAAAAATAATCCTGCGCCCAAACACAAATAGATCAGCGCGCTACTCCAGATATAACCATTGATGGTATTGACTAATTCTTGCACTTAATACTCCTGAAACTTTATTGTTATAATTTTTTGTAGGACAGCCTACACGTATGTAGTTGATTAGACAATACAGATGGAATAGGAAGTGGATTATTAAAAATTACCAAACCGGCATTCTCTATAAAACACTGTCCTATTTTTTCACCTACAGCCTAATTGAACTTTATAAATGAGTATTTATAAAAGGAAAATAGCTGATGCCAAGTTTATCTTAAGTCATCAACCATATGATATACACCGGCTAGGAAATCACGACCTAATAGACTACTACGTATATCAGACCAACCCATACTGTAATCAGGTAATAAATCATTATCTTTAAATGGCATTTCAATTGTATAGGCTAAACATTTAAATTCATTGCCGACCCAGTTTGTACCTACTGTAGGGTTAGCTTTTCCTGGTTCATCTTTATCGTATCCACGATCATCTTGAAACTCAGGTGTTATTGAAAGTAATATTGTCTTAAATTTATCTTCAAGCGCTTTATGACGTTCGTCATAATTAACAACACCTTCACAGCCAGCAACAAAGTTTACTGGCAGCGCTTCATCACCATGAACATCTAAAAACATATCTACGCCGGTCTCAAACATTTTTTCCCTCACGAGATAAACTTCTGGACTGCGTTCCATAGTTGGCTCTAACCATTCACGGTTTAAGTTAGCACCAACCGCGTTAGTGCGAAGGTGTCCTCGAACACTGCCATCTGGATTCATGTTAGGCACTATGTAAAATACTGCTTTATTTAATAATGCACGGGCAACGCCATCATCTTCATCAAGTAATCTATCAAGTAAACCTTCGACAAACCATTCGGCCATGGTTTCACCGGGGTGTTGGCGAGCGGTTATCCAAATGATTTTTTTGTTTTCACCTTCTTCACCCACTTTTAATAGACTCATATCACGCCCATCGAGTGTCTGCCCTAACACTTGCAATTGGCAATCTAAATGCATTTGAGCATTATGAAGTAGATCTTGATGGCGCTCAAAGCTGTACGGAGAGAAATAGGCAAAATAAACCGAATCATATTCGGGTGTTAAAGTGATGGTTAATTTTTCACCATCATAGGTAGTGGGTACTCGAAACCAATGTTCACGATCATAAGAAGCAACGGCATGATAATCTTCCCAACCTTCAACATATGCCGCCTTGCCCGCATTAGTTAGGTGAATCACATGCTCTTGTCGATCATTTTCTTGCTGAGCATCTGTTTGCAATTTGAAGTGAAACCATTGGTAAAATTCAGACTGATTGTCATGTTTAATTTCTAATTGAATGTTACTTGCGTCATTTGCTTCAATAACACGTATATTACCGCTGTCGAAGTTATCAGATATTTGCATAAATAATTTGCCTTTTCGTACTATACCCAGTAACTATAAGGCATAGATTAAAGTATGAAAGGCACAGTGTACACAAACATAATCAAGATCACTACAAAGATCTTAGATAAAGACCTAGCTCAGAAGAATACCCCATAGATTTAGTAATAATGGTATTTTCTTCACTTAAAACATAATAACTTGGGTAGGCTGAAATAGAAAAAGCTTGTTTAATCTTTTCGTTGCCTAGCGCAATGGGAAAGGTTAGTTGGTGTTGTTTGGTAAATTCCATGACTTCATCACTATTGTTAAAATCTAAGGCAACAGCGATAACATCAAGTTGTTCATTTTTTTCGTATAATGATTGCAAATTACCGATACTGACATGACAAACTTGACACCAAGGCGCAAAAAAGTAGATAACTGTTTTCTTATCTTGAGCATTTAATGAAATAGTGTCCCCCATAATAGTGGCAACTTGATTAAAAGCTAGTTGATTATCGAGGCTTAGCTGACTTTCTGTCGACAGCATACTGGTCTCTCTTAGTATTGATATCCCCTGAAAAACAGCTATAAAAAGAAAGGCTTGAATGGCAAAGCTACGAAGTATCGATATCAATTGGAGTTTCCCTTTATACGCTAAAAACAATAGTAATAATAATTAGACCCGATCATCGCTAATATATTACAAAAAGAAATCGAAACTAGATTAAAGCACAAAAAAAAAGCTGTTAGTTTACTAACAGCTTTTAATATGTACTAAAAATGGATTAACTTATGTTCGTTAAGCCTTTCATATAGGGTTGCAATGCTGTAGGAATATTAATACTGCCGTTTGCTTGCTGGTAGTTTTCTAAAATTGCCACTAAGGTACGCCCTACTGCTAACCCCGAGCCATTTAACGTATGTAATAACTCTGGCTTGTTGGTCTCACTATTTCTAAAACGCGCTTGCATACGTCTGGCTTGAAAAGCCCCCATATTTGAACAAGAAGAAATTTCTCGATAAGTATTTTGTGCTGGTAACCACACTTCTAAATCAAAGGTTTTAGTAGCACTAAAGCCGACATCACCACTACAAAGCACCATGGTACGATAAGGTAATTCAAGTTTTTCTAAAATTGTTTCCGCGTGACCTGTTAGTTCGTCAAGCGCGTCAAATGAACTTTCTGGTTTCACTAACTGAACCATTTCAACTTTATCAAATTGATGTTGACGAATTAATCCACGTATATCACGACCACCTGAGCCAGCTTCGCTTCTAAAACATGGCGTGTGAGCAGTCATTTTTATCGGCAAATCTTCTTCATCAACAATTTCATCTCGGTACATATTGGTAAGTGGTACTTCAGATGTTGGAATGAGTGAGAAATTTTTACCCGATAAATCCGTATGGAATAAATCTTCACCAAATTTAGGTAATTGGCCAGTGCCATACAAAGAACTAGCATTTACTAAATAAGGTACATACATTTCGTCATAGCCATGTTCTTCAGTATGTATATCAAGCATAAACTGGGCTAATGCCCGATGTAATTTGGCAATTTTACCGCGCATAACGGCAAAACGAGTACCGGCTATTTTAGCGCCACTTTCAAAATCTAAACCTTTATCTATAGCTAAACCTAAATCGACATGATCTTTCACTTCAAAATCAAATGCTCTAGGTGTGCCCCAACGCCTAACTTCTACATTTTCGTCTTCGTCTTGACCTACAGGCACAGAGTCATCTAGTAAGTTTGGAATGGCACTGGCAATATCATTAATTTTAGCAAGGACTTGATCCTGCTCAGCTTTAGCTTCATCTAAATCGCTACCCAACTGGCTAACGGCTGCTAATAATGGTGCAATGTCTTCACCACGTGCTTTTGCTTGACCAATGGACTTTGAACGGGTGTTGCGTTCATTTTGTAGTTCTTGAGTTTTTACCTGGATCGCTTTACGTTGTGCTTCTAACGTATTTAACGCTACGATATCAAGGGTGAAGCCACGCTTTGCTAATTGGGTAGCAATATTGTCTAAATCTGTTCTTAGTAGTTTTGCATCAAGCATAATTATTCACGTTTTTGCTAGTTAAATTTAAAGAAAATGTTTTGTTATTTTACTAATGCTGAAACTAAATATAGTCCCAAAGTGGCAGCAGCTATACATAGCGATACATTTAATAAAATATTAATTGCAGCCTTAAGCAAATAACCTTGTTGGATTAATAACACAGAGTCTAATGAAAATGTGGAAAAAGTAGTAAAGGCACCTAAAAAGCCAATACCTATTAACGTTCTATGCACATTAATTTCTAAAATTTCCTGCTCTATTAGTTGATATAACAAACCCATAACAAATGAGCCGGTGATATTAACCATCAATGTCGCAAAAGGGAACCCTTTTCCAAGCCAATTTAACACTAATTGAGAAATATAAAAGCGTAAACTGGCGCCACATGCACCACCAAGAGCAATAAAAGTATATAAAGTAAAATTGCTTATAGCGTTAGTCATAACGTTGCTCACTACTATTTTGGTTTAATTGTTTCAAATAATTTAATTTTTCTTGTAATTGCTTTTCCAAGCCACGATCACTAGGTTGATAAAATTCAGTATCAAAGCTTAAAGATTGTGCTAGCGCTTGCGGAAAGTAATTTTCGCCACTAGCAAAGGCATTGACTTCATTATGAGCATAACGATAACTTTCACCATGGCCTAAATCCTGAGTGATTTTACTGGTAGCATTTTTCAAATGGTCTGGCACATCAAGACTTGACGTTTGCTCTGCTAAGACTTTTGCTTGATTAAAGGCTAAATATACCGCATTGCTTTTGGGCGCTAGTGCCATATAAACGGTCGCTTGAGCTATAGCACGCTCCCCTTCACTTGGACCAACACGGTGAAAAGTATCCCATGCATTAATGGCCAATTGCATGGCTCGAGGATCGGCATTTCCTATATCTTCACTCGCAATCGCTAACAACCTTCGTGCTACATATAAGGCATCACCGCCACCGGTTAAAATCCTTGCATACCAGTAAAGTGCCGCATCAGGGTCAGAGCCACGAACTGATTTATGAAAAGCACTAATTAAATCGTAAAAGGCATCGCCGCCTTTATCATAAAGCGCTATTTTACTCCCCGCAACCTGAGCAATTAATTCGACAGTGATAGCTTTAGTTTTGCCATTAGCTAATTTTTTGTAAGTTTGACTGTCAAGACAGTTTTCTAACAAATTCAGTAGTCGTCTAGCATCACCGTCACTTCGATTTAATAAACTTTGCCTTGCGTCCGCATTGAGCGATATTACCGCATCATCTTGTTTATTCACTAACGATAGTGCGCGACTAAGCACTAACGCTAGTTCGTCATTGTTTAATTTTTTCAATGTGTAAACACGTGCCCGAGATAATATCGCTTGATTTAATTCAAAGGCAGGGTTTTCTGTAGTTGCACCAATAAAAATTATAGTGCCATCTTCGATAAAAGGTAAAAAAGCGTCTTGTTGCGATTTATTAAAGCGATGAACTTCATCAACAAAAAGCACCGTAGCTGATTCAGTTGCCCTATTTTTCGCTTGTTCAATCGCTAAACGTATATCTTTTATACCCGAGGTGACTGCTGATAACCGTATAACAGAAGCTTTGGCATGCTTAGCAATAATTTCAGCTAAAGTTGTTTTGCCGCTACCTGGTGGTCCCCAAAAGATTAAAGAGTGACAGTGTCCCTCTTTAATTGCTTGTTTGAGTGGAGAATTTAGACCTAGGATATGTTGTTGACCAATATAATCACCTAGACTTTTAGGCCGCATTCTCGCCGCTAAAGGTATAGAGCCTGATAACAAGGCATTGGCTTGCGTGTCATGTTCATCTGTTGAACTAAATAGACTACTTTGGTGCTGATCTTTATTCACTAATATTCCAAAACCAACTAATTTATACGTTGATCATCAATTTGAACACCGTCTGGCACGTCAAATTTAAATAAACTAGCCACTGGTTTACTTTGTGAGTCAAAGTTTGTCAGCGTGATGTTACTTGTCTGGCCGGTAGCATCTAAAAATGAAAAGGTTTTTAATTGATCTGTTTTATCTTTACTGTCAAATACTAAAGTCAGACTCTTAATTTGGCTATTTATGTCTAATGATTTTATAGTAAAGCTTGCATTATTATCAGCTCTATTAACAGACACATGATAATCTTGCCATAATGCTTCATCACGGCTAGTTAATAACAGTATCGGTGTTTTGGCGATAGCTGCGCTTAACGAATAGACACTTACTTGCTCAATCCACGGATTATAAAACCAAACATCTTTACCATCAGACACTATGGCAAGTTCATCGGGTTCACTGGTATGCCAATTGGCTAAATTAGGTTTACTAATGACTAGCTTTCCAGCGCTTTGCTCCAATAATTCCCCGGTATCGGTAATGACTTGTTGAGAAAAATTAGCACTAAAATGTTCAAGGCTGACAAGTTTTGCCATTAATATCGATTTGGCTGTCTGCTTTGTTGCTAAATGCTCTAAAGGCCTTTCATTAGTGTTTGAAACATCATGGTTACTCGCAAAACCAATGGTTGAAAAACTGAGTGAAACGGCTAAAGCTAGTATGGGGAACTTTTTAACATTCATTATTATTAATCTTTCTTATTTATTGGAATAATAATTCCATTGTTATTAATCTCTAATTGGAGGTGGCGCCAATACATCACGAGAACCATTGGTTCCCGCCGTAGAAACAACGCCCTGTATTTCCATCTGCTCAACGATTCTAGCAGAGCGGTTGTAACCAATTCTAAACTGTCTTTGAATACTCGATATAGAAACACGTCGTTTTTCTGTAACAAAATTAACGGCTTCATCATAAAGTGCGTCTAACTCTTCTTCTGCGCTACCTTCGGCTTGTTCACCAGGTAAGAGCATATCAGGATCGCTACCACCTGCTAATATTTCTTCGATATAATCAGGCTCTCCGCGCAATTTCCAATCTTTAACAACGGCATGTACTTCATGATCATCAATAAAGGCACCATGTACCCTTGTTGGTACACCAGTCCCCGGTGGCAAATACAACATATCACCCATGCCTAATAACTGCTCTGCCCCTTGTTGATCCAAAATAGTACGTGAATTTAAGCCTGAAGATACTTGAAATGCCATACGGGTTGGAATGTTTGCTTTAATCAAACCGGTAATAACATCAACTGAAGGTCGTTGAGTTGCTAATACAAGGTGTATACCAGCAGCACGCGCTTTTTGTGCTATACGAGCAATAAGTTCTTCAACTTTTTTACCGACAATCATCATCATATCGGCAAATTCATCAACAATGACCACAATGCTAGGTAGTTTTTCAAGCATTGGTGGCGTTTGATCTAAGCCATCACTAGGCTGCCATAATGGGTCGATGATAGGCTCCCCTGCTTCAATAGCACTTAATATCTTTTTGTTATAACCTTTTAAGTTTCTAACGCCTAAAGCCGACATCAGTTTATAACGACGCTCCATTTCACCAACACACCAGCGTAATGCATTGGCAGCATCTTTCATATCAGTCACGACTTCGGCAAGTAAATGTGGAATACCTTCATAAACACTTAACTCAAGCATTTTGGGGTCAATCATTATCAAGCGCACATCTTCAGGGGTCGACTTATACAGCAAACTAACAATCATGGTGTTCACACCAACTGACTTACCAGAGCCGGTAGTACCGGCCACAAGTAAGTGCGGCATTTTAGCTAAATCAACCACCACAGGCTCACCAGCAATGTCTTTGCCTAAAACCATAGTTAATGCTGAGCTTGCTTCTTCAAATTCAGGACAAGAGATAACTTCGCTTAATCTTACTATCTCTCTATGTTTGTTAGGAAGCTCTAGACCAATTACCGACTTCCCTGGAATTACCTCGACAACGCGTACACTAATAGCGGATAAAGCACGTGCTAAATCCTTTGATAAAGAGCTAATTTTACTGACTTTCATACCCGGTGCTAAATCCAGCTCAAAACGTGTAATAACTGGGCCAGGGTATACCGCTACCACTTGTGCTTGTACTTTAAAATCAAGTAATTTCGCTTCAACTAAACGGCTAACCTGTTCTAACTCTTCTTGATTAATTGGGTTCTGTGCTTTGTCTGCCCTATCCAGTAAATCTATTGATGGCATACCATCAAACTTTTCATCATTAGGGACTAAATTAACTTGGCTGGTATCTGAGCTAGTCGTTAATTCACTTCGCTGTGTTTTATCGTCAGCGACAACTACTTTCTCAACGTCTGCGAAAGCGGCAGTTATTTCAGCATCACTAACATGCTCTTGCACGTTAATTTCAAGTGGACCGCCCATTAATTCGTTAATATCAACAAATGGTTCATCTGCATGTGCTTTTTCCTGTTCAGTATTCTTATTCAGGAATGGTATCGTTATTTTTTTCTTGATGGGTGCGGCTTCTGTCGGCTTTTCACTTACTCCCTCTAGGTTTGTATTATCACTAATACTCAGTTCTTCAGCAGATGTCCCCTCTTTTTCCTGTACTGGTTCAACACCGAACTTCTCTTTTATAAAACTAGGTGACCGCTGCAACAACACAACAAAGCCGATGGTATAACGGCCAACATTATCAATAAAATTGAGCCACGAAAAACCGGTTAATAACACAAAACCTGCACAGCTAAACATCAAGAATATTAGCGTACTGCCAACAAATGAAAAATAAGGCAAAAAGGTTTTACTTAATACATCACCTAAAATACCACCAGCGGAGAAATAAAATAAATCATCAAAATTCATGCTAGCTAAAGACGTTATACCAAGATAAAAAATAATAAAACCAATTAGCTTCAAGCCTAAAGTTAGATAATCAAGTTGCATCAACTGATGAAATTTTTGAAAAAGTAACCAACCAATAATAGCGACAACGAAAGGTAAGGTGTAGGCAATAAATCCAAAAAGGTTAAGCAATAGATCTGAAAGATAAGCACCTACTGCTCCGCCAAGATTTCTGACAGGCGTTTGATAGCCCGTTTGTGCCCAACCAGGATCAGCAGCATCGAAACTAAATAGTGCCAGCATTAAGAACATAGCAAAGACACTAAAAAAGAGTAAACCAGTCTCTAGTAGTCGCTGTACGCCACTCAACTGTTTTAGCGAAGTTTCATCAGGCTCAGTATTCATAGATTCACGATACGTTTCGTCAGTTTGTTTCACAAGTTCTGCAGACAATTAAAATTCCAGAAAAATTATTCATTTTTAATGAAGATGATCTTATAAAGATAAAATAACAAATTATCGCTTAATTGGTAATATATTACTGGATTTTATTTCATCCATTACCACATAAGTTCTACTTTCACTAACCGCAGGGAGTCTCAATAAGGTATCACCTAATAATTGTCGGTAAGCTAGCATATCTTTTACCCGTGTTTTTAGCAGAAAGTCAAAATCTCCTGAAACGAGGTGACATTCTTGAATTACGTCAAGTTCATGTACGGCTGCTGAGAAGTCATCAAAAACATCTGGGCTAGTTTTTGTTAGTGTTATCTCTACAAAAACCAATAAGGCAAGTTGAAGTTTAACTGGGTCCAAATTGGCTTGGTAGCCCGTTATATATTTTTCTTTTTCTAGTCGCTTAACACGTTCTAAACAAGGAGTTGGACTTAAACCAACACGCTTGGATAGTTCAACATTTGAAAGTCGCCCATTTTTTTGTAACTCAACCAGTATGTTTCTATCAATGCGATCTATTTTTTTTATTGAAGTTGAATCCATCGATATATCCCACTATTTTTTTGTGTATTTTTAGCATTATATATCGCCACTGAATAAATTACGATAGGTTATTCTAGCCAATCATACCTATACTAGTCGTATATAAAACAAAGCAACTTCTACTTGAAGCGGCACTAAATATTACAGTAAGTCAAAATTAAGAGAGCGTATTATGATTATTGGTGTACCTAAAGAAATTAAAAACCACGAATACCGTATTGGATTAACCCCTGCTGGCGTTAAAGAGCTAGTTGTTAATGGCCATGAAGTTATTGTAGAAAATAATGGTGGTGCTTCTATTGGTTTCGACAATGAACAATATATTAGCGCAGGCGCTAGCATTATCGGTAGCGCTGCAGAAATATTCGCTACTGCTGAGATGATTATAAAAGTAAAAGAGCCACAACCTGTTGAATGTAAGATGCTTCGAGCGGGTCAAATACTTTTCACTTATTTACATTTGGCACCTGATCCACAGCAAACAGAATTGCTAGTTGCTTCAGGAGCTACGTGTATTGCCTATGAAACGGTAACGTCTGCTACCGGTGGTTTACCATTATTAGCGCCAATGTCTGAAGTTGCCGGCCGTATGTCTATACAAGCAGGTGCTCATGCACTAGAAAAGGCGCAAGGTGGTTTAGGAGCACTACTCGGTGGTGTTCCAGGTGTTGCTCCAGCTAAAGTATTAATAGTGGGTGGTGGCGTTGTAGGTACTCAAGCTGCTCGTATGGCTGTGGGTATGGGCGCTGACGTGACTATCCTAGATCGTTCACTACCGCGTTTACGTCAATTAGATACTGAGTTTGATGGTCGTTTAAAAACAGTTTATTCGACGGCTGACGCAATGGATCAGTTAATTGGTGAAGCTGATTTAGTCATTGGTGCTGTATTAATACCAGGTGCTGCAGCGCCTAAATTAGTAACAAAACAACACATCAAGTTAATGAAAAAAGGTGCTGTGGTAGTTGATGTTGCTATTGACCAAGGTGGTTGTTTCGAAACGTCTAAAGCAACAACCCATCAAGATCCTACTTATGTTATTGATGATGTAGTGCATTATTGTGTAGCCAACATGCCAGGTGGTGTTGCGCGTACATCAACAATGGCGTTAACTAATGCTACTTTGCCGTTTGCAGTTACCATCGCAAATAAAGGTGCTAAGCAAGCTTTATTAGATGATGAACATTTACTCGCAGGCTTAAATGTAGCGGCTGGAAAAATTACCTACAAGCCTGTAGCTGATGTATTAGGTTATGAGTTTGTCGATGCGAAAACAGCTTTAAACTTATAATAATCGGTTAAATCTTCACAAGCACAATATAAACTGTGCAACAAAGAGCGCACTTTTGCTTACACTTTAGCAAAAAGCGCTCTTTTTTTTGTTTACCATATAACAAACAAGTTATTTACCCCCTTGCTTTATTTACTTATCATCCCAATCATTAAAGTTAATATAGTTATTAACTACATATTATAATTTACCAAACACAGATTCTGGAGAACTCTTTCATGAGCGACGTTAGACATTGCCCACTACTTATCTTAGGCTCAGGGCCTGCAGGTTATACTGCTGCTGTATATGCAGCGCGTGCTAATTTAAAACCAGTAATGATCACTGGCATGCAACAAGGTGGTCAATTAACAACAACCACAGATGTTGAAAATTGGCCGGGTGATGCCGATGATCTTACCGGTCCAGCATTAATGGATCGTATGCAAAAGCATGCTGAAAAATTTGATACAGAAATTGTTTTTGATCATATTAACAATGTAGATTTTTCAAAACGCCCTTTCTCATTAACAGGTGACAACGGTACCTATACTTGTGATGCGCTTATTATTTGTACTGGCGCATCAGCTCAATATCTTGGTTTACCTTCTGAAGAAGCGTTCATGGGGCGCGGTGTTTCGGCTTGTGCAACTTGTGATGGTTTCTTTTATAAAAACCAAAAAGTAGCTGTTGTAGGCGGTGGAAATACCGCCGTTGAAGAAGCATTATATTTATCAAATATTGCCAGTGAAGTTCATTTAGTACACCGTCGTGATACTTTTCGTTCAGAAAAGATATTAACCGACCGTTTGTATGAAAAAATCAAAAACGGTAATATTATTCTGCATACCGATCGCACCTTAGATGAGGTATTAGGCGATAATATGGGGGTTACTAGCCTACGTATAAAAGATACTAAGTCAGATGCTACAGAAATAATCGAGGTAGCAGGCGTATTTATTGCTATAGGTCATAAACCAAATACTGATATTTTTGCTGATCAATTAGCGATGAAAAATGGTTATTTAACCATAGAAAGTGGCACTCAAGGAAATGCCACTCAAACCAGTGTTGAAGGTGTGTTTGCTGCTGGTGATGTGGCAGATCATATCTACCGTCAGGCTGTTACTTCTGCCGGTGCTGGTTGTATGGCTGCTTTAGATGCTGAACGCTATTTAGACGCTAAATAGGTTTAGCTACAAACAAGTGCTTTATCAACTTGATGATAACCATTTGGCTTTCCCGCCGCTTCACTGTGCGCTTACTGAGCCAAATGGTCTTTTAGCCTTAGGTGGCGATTTATCACCACCACGTTTAATCAAAGCATATCAACAAGGTATCTTTCCCTGGTTTAGCGAAGACGATCCGATTATGTGGTGGTCTCCGGACCCCAGAGCCATTATAAACTTAACAGACTTGCGTATTAATCGGACTTTGCGTAAGGCCATCAGAAAATCCTCATTCACAGTAACGGTGAATACTGATTTTGAACAAGTGATCAAGTTATGCGCTAACGCACCTTTTCGAAATGAAGAAACCTGGATACTGCAAGATATGCAGAATGCATATATAAAATTACATCAACTAGGACACGCTCATTCCATTGAAGTTTGGCAAGACATTAATATTGATACGCTAGCTACACCAAGTAAACAACTTGTCGGTGGCTTATATGGCGTTGCTATCAATGGCTTCTTTTCCGGTGAATCAATGTTTTACACACAAGCCAATGCATCTAAATTGGCATTGATCGCTTTAGCTGATTTATTACAGTCTCTAGGTAGTGATTTTATTGATTGTCAGCTACTTAACCCATTTTTAGCTGACATGGGCGCGACTGAAATATCCCGTGATAAGTTTATCAAAATCAAACAAACTGCTATAAATAAAGAAGTAGCTGCTAGTTTTTGGCTCCCCCGACAATTAGCGCTATAGCATTACAACATATTGAAAAGTAGTAATATGAACGATAGCAGTTATAAAGTGGGCATTACCAAAGTATTTCCTTGCAGTTATTTAGCTGATCAAGAAGAGCGCCTATTAATTGCTGTTGATGAACGCTTGCAAAATAATCATAGCTATAGTTTGCTTATGATGGAAGGTTTCAGACGTAGCGGTGACCAATCTTACCGTCCTCATTGCCCGAGTTGCAACGCTTGTCAGTCAATTAGAGTTATCGTTGATGAATTCCAACCATCGAAAAGCCAAAAACGTTCCTTAAAACGAAACGCTTCTTTAGACTTCGTTACCTCATCCGAGTTAAAAGACAGCTACTACCCGCTTTATGAGCACTATATTAATACTTGTCATCAAGATGGCAGTATGTACCCAGCGAACTATCAACAATTTAGAACTTTTCTCTCCAGTAAGTTGACTCAGCAATTATTTATTGAAACCTGGCTTGAAATTAATGGTCATAAACTACTTGTTTGCGTTGCGGTTACCGATCAACTTATTAATGGTTTATCAGCGGTATACACTTTTTATCATCCTGATTTTAAATCTCGTGGCTTGGGAGTATTTTCAATTCTCAGTCAAATTAACATTTGCAAACAACGTGAGTTACCTTACTTATATCTAGGCTACCAAGTCGATGGCTGCAAAAAGATGAATTACAAAAACCGTTACTTCCCTTATGAAAAGTTTTTTAATCAACAATGGTTACGGGTTCAAAAAAAGTAGCGCAACCCGTAATCGCTTACATAGATGCTGCTATATAAGAAATAAAACACCGCAAAGCTTTACTTTAGCTGCGCAATTAGGCATCATTCGCGCAGCTTTTTTTATCGGTCTCAATTTATAACAATTTTAGTTGAAATTTTGACTTGTTTGCACAACATATAGAGGTTTAGCGCCCCATGGCGAAAGAAGAAAATATTGAAATGCAAGGTACGGTATTAGATACCTTACCTAACACTATGTTTAGAGTTGAATTAGAGAATGGCCACGTGGTTACTGCTCATATTTCAGGTAAAATGCGCAAAAACTATATTCGTATTTTGACTGGCGATAAAGTAACTGTTGAATTGACGCCATATGATTTATCTAAAGGTCGCATCATCTTCAGAGCCAGATAATTATCCGCGTGAGATAATCTACCCTAGCCTTAGCGCGATAAAGGGTAATAAACAAAAACCAGCAATTGTATATCTGCTGGTTTTTTTGTTTTTATTGAAAATGAATTTAACTGCTAGGCATCTCCAAATGGAAGGCGTTTAATTCTCGCTAAGAGATCACTTTCTTATACTGATTGATATTACATAACCTATCATGAGCAAGTCCTGCCTGATTCAAATTAGCTATATGAAGTTAACAGCTTTATTTCAAATTGCTCAGCACAAATCGTTAAATTTTTGTTAGCAATTAATTCTTCTATCTTAAGCAGTTCCTTCTTAACCGTATTAATGGTTAAGGTATTATCATCTAATTGATAAACTTGCTGTAAAGTTTGGTAGTAGAAAGTTAAAATAATTAATGCTTGTTCTTCATTATTATCGGCGGCAATTTTAATTTTTTTTAATTTTCTATAGATTGAATTGTGTATTTGTTTAATTTGCCAAACATAATAAATTTCTGTAAAAAAAATAGTCTTTTTTACCGTGTGTAAAATAGCGGCACAACCAAGCAGGGCTAGCACTACACCGAGTAGGTTATATTTAAAGTTACTTTGTCCTACTAGTCCAAAGCCTGCGATTAACAGTTGACCAATGCCTAAAGACAAAGCGAGTAATGTGATTATAAAACCAACAATGACTATATTTAAGTGCTGACGGTAACGTTTTTTATCGATATTAATTAACTGCATAGAGCTTAGCTTTCCTTTCCTTTCCATAATTGCGCTGATAAAGCGCCATTAGTATAATCCCAATCAAGCGTCATGTTCTTGAAAGTTTGCGCTTATTAAAATTTGAACCATTAAATAACCTCATAGGTATAAATCAAAGCATTAATCCAGAATGTCGCTTCATGGCGCTATTGACAGCAAATTTCCAGGTAGATTTATTGCTGGCAATGGTTAAATGCCGTTTTGCACGCGTTATTCCTGTATATAGAAGTTCTCGTGAAAGTAACTGATGTTCACTTTGCTTAGGTAAAACCATGGCAACGTGTTCAAATTCACTCCCCTGGGTTTTATGGATAGTCATGGCGTATACACTATCATATCGAGGCAGACGTGAAGGAAGAAACATTCTATAACTCAGCGTGTCTGACTGTTCCTGTTGAACGGTTTCAAAAAATGCCATTAAATGTCCGTCATCTGTGCGCCAAAGCAGACCGATATCGCCATTGAACAGTCCTAGACGATAATCATTAACACTGATCATTATTGGCATACCGTGATAAGTTAAATTTTGACCTTGAGTGTGTTGCGAAGACACCTTGCCAGTTACTTGCTCTCTTATTAAATTATTAACCGCATCGACACCAAATTCACCTTGGCGAGTAACGCAAAGTACACGAAATTTGGCCAGTAATCTAAAGGCTTGTTCAATGGAGTTACACTGTGAAAGGCCTTGGTAATATTTCTCCACTAAAGGAGCTAACCACGCTTGAAGATTATTGCTTGCCAATGAAAGCTGATTTAGTTTTTTCTCGGTAGTAGAAAGCCTGTTTGCAGAAGCCTCTTTAACTATCGATGCTGCTAATAAATCCCAACTAGCATTAGCTTTACCTTTAATGACATGGTTGGCCAAAACGCCAATACCACCTTCGCCATCAAAACGACGACTTTTAACTAACAAGCTTAAGTGATCACTATTGTTTGCCGTGATGGTATTACACTGGGTTAGTGTATTTTGTAGTTGTTTAGCTGATATAGCGCAAATTTGAGCTAGATAATGTAGATTGTCCTCGCTGAAACCACGGTGTGGTCGCGGAGCTATATCAGCTAAAACACAGCCAACAGCAACGGAGGGTAATTGATCGGCATCACCAAGCAAAATAATTTTGCACTCTGGTTTTAGTGCCCTGAATAAGCGCGTCATCATAGGTAAATCAACCATAGACACCTCATCAACTAGCAAAACATCACAACTTAATAAGTTATCGCCATTATGTTTGAAATTAGGGCTATTAGGTATAACACCCAATAAACGATGAATGGTGCTAGCTTGTGTAGGCATATCCGCTAAAACACTATCGGCTATCAGTCCTTTAAAGCCAGCAATGGCTTTTATTATAGACTCAGACAATCGTTGTGCGGCTTTGCCTGTTGGTGCAACAAGTGCAATATCAAATTTGTTAGCGCCTTGCACGTTTTTATCGCTAGTAAGGTTGCGCAGCATAAGCATTGCAGCCAATAATTTAGTGACTGTGTAGGTCTTACCTGTGCCGGGGCCACCCGCTATAACTGCAAAATTTTTATTAATAGCATTAGCTACGGCTATTTTTTGCCAGTCGAGTTCTTTTTCATCATCTAAATGCGACTCACTAGCTACCGCAGGAAATAATTGCCTGACAATCTCACTGATTTGCTCAGGTAGGAATAACGATTTAGTATTTATGCGCTGCTGAATACTTTCAACTAACTCGGATTCAAATTGAAAATACCTGCGAATATAAATATTATCGAGCGAATGCACTATCAGCTTGTTTGCTTTTGCTGTTAAATCAAGTTTTGTTAATAAGCTAGACATTGCTATTTTGTCTGGAAATTTAAAGCCTACATGTGCAGTTTGTCCATTTTCATCAACCGTATACGCCCAATGACTATTGGCTATAGCATCTAAAGGTAAACAGGTATTGCCATTACGTAAACTTACACTTAAGGCCAAGCCAAGGTGCATAATAAACTGCTCTTCAGCCTGAGGTAGCGGTTGCTCAGCAGAAAGAGAAAACAGCAGCTCTTTCGCGAAAAAATAGTCAATGGCTTCAATGTCGGCAATGGCTTGTTTTACTTGATTAAAATTTTGGTACATTTGTGTCATTAACATCTACCTTCAGTTGAGTGAGTCATCTCACTGGTAGATTGTCCTTTAAAGATCTCATCTAAACTATTTAATTCCTGTTCGGTAATATTGCGATAATAAACACCAGTACCACGTGAGCTTTTATCATTGCTCATGCCACGTAGGTAAAGATAAAAAACACCACCAAAGTGAACTTCAGCATCATAATCACTAATTTGTTCAGCTAAATAACGATGTAACGCAAGGCTGTAAATAAGGTATTGTAAATCGTAATAATTCTTCTCGATATTAAGGCGCAGATCTTCGTGTTGATATGCCGATAACGTGTCTCCTAAATGACTAGATTTATAATCACAAACATAATATTTACCTTCATACTCAAAGATAAGATCAATGAAACCATGCATCATACCTTTTAGGGCTTTATAACTCGGTAATCGAACGGTATTAGCATTAGTTGTGTTCGGTGAATTTGAGCTTGATGATAGATTTCGGTGATCGGTTAGCAATTTCTCTAATTGAGATATTGATGCTTGCTCCATGGGAAAATAAAACTCACTTTCACGTAATGTTTTGCCACTTTCAATAGAATTTAGACAAAAATAATCGACTTGCTCTGCAGAATGAGCGCTTGTATCACATAATGGCGCGGTTATGATTTCATCTAACCATGAAATTAAATCATCTAGTGCAAAGCCCTCGGTTAGTTCTCCATATTTAACCAAGGGCCATTTGATGCTCTCGCGCCAATTGTTCGCACTGTCATCTAAGCGAATAAAGTGACTGTGCTCTAAAATATCATGTAATAAATTACCGCTATGTGCGCCCTTCGCTAGTTCAAATCGTAATTGTGGCTTTGTCGTATGGTTGAGCATGCTATCATGGCCAACATGCTCCATCGAATCTCTATCAGGTGTAGAAACCCCGCCATGGCGAATGTTTCTACTTAACGCAGAGAACGAACTAAGCCACCAATCACGTTCAATCTTGCCTTTGAAGGTACTGGCTGCAAGTTGTGTTAACTGAGACTCTGCCTGCAGCGAATCAAAGCTTTTTACAGCAATACTATCAAAATATATTTGCTCATAATTAATTGCTTGTGTTGATGTTAAGGCTAATGACTGCAAGCTTTTACTGATATCTTGTTCATTTTGCCATTGCAAGGCTTTGCCTAATGGAGATAATGCGTATTTATCAAATGATGTTGATAGCAAGTAGCAACGATTTTCTGCTCGGGTAATGGCAACATATAATAAACGAATGCTTTCAGCATAAGCCTCTTCGGCCATATACCTTTTTGCTTGTTCATCACCATCTAAACTAAGACATAACTGTCCTTTTGCATCATGATACTCAAGATAGCTAAGGTTTTTATTGCCAAATTTAAGCGGATCTTTATGTCTGGTTGCAAAAGGAATGAAAACCACGGGATACTCCAGCCCTTTTGCGCCATGTTGAGTAACAATACGGATCAGATTGCCATCACTTTCAAGTCGTTGTTCTGTTTCGAGTTCATTAACGGCTTCTGGACTATCTAATTTACATTGTTGTTCAAACCAATACACTAATGCTTGCGGGTCTAATATCCTTTGACTAGCAGATTGCAATATTTCAAATAAATGTAATAAGTTTGTTAAGGCACGATCTTTATCACTGATTGAACTAAATGAAGAAAAATCAAAATGCTGGTGCATTAAATTAATCGCCATAGTGATAAAGCCCTGACGCTGCCATTGAGACTTATAATCAATGAAACAAAGTTTTAATGCTTGATAGGCTGTTTCATTTTGCTGTAAGGAATATAATTTTTGGCTGTTATACCCCAATAAGCCACAAGCCAAGGCACTTAAATACAAACGTTCATCTTCTGGTACTAAAATGCCCTTTAATAACGAAATTAGCTGAGCTGCTTGTAAGCTATGAAATAAATTAGCACGGTCAGATAAAAATACACTGGCTAAATTAGCATTAAGCAAAGCTTGTTTAATATCTCTTGCCTCGCTGCCATCACGCACTAAAATGGCAATATCTTGTGGTTTTACCTTTTCAGTTTTAAACAGCTCAATAATTTTATTTGCACACCACCTTGCCATTAATGGCCGAGTCGATTGTTTTACTTTTTCTTCAAGGCTGCCGCTTTCAGGGCAAAAGTGGATCAGTTGTAATGCTTTATTGCTGTCCTTTATTTCATTTGTTTGTTTACTAGCTTTACCTGCGTGCACTACTTGATAGTCAATACCATAACCAAATACCGACTGCGAACTTTGACTATTATCGGTAATACCATCCTGCTTAGCGAAAAGGAAAAGCTGATTATAGGCATCAATCATCTGTGGTGTAGAGCGCCAATTGGTATCCATAAGCCAATGAAACTGGCAATCACTTCTTGCGTTTAAATAGGCGAAGATATCGCCACCGCGAAAACCATAAATAGCTTGTTTTGGATCGCCAATTAAATATAAAGCGCTTGCTGGCTTATTACTTTGTTGCGCCGAAAGTGTTTCGTTTGCAAAATATATATTTTGCAAAATGGAAAACTGTTGAGGATCTGTATCTTGAAACTCATCAATTAATGCAACGGGGAATTGTGCTAATAATGTTTGAGCCAAATGATTGTTTTCTTCAGTTTGCAGACAAGTAGCTAAGGCATGTATAAGATCGTCAAAATCTAGGGTATTTAGTTGCTGCTTTGAATCAATGACTTGCTGACGAATTTGATATATCGCCGAGCATACCACTTGATACGCTTTAGCTTTATTAATGTCTTTGTGCAAGTTGTTAACTTTAGCTTTAATGTCTTTTGCACCAGCCAACACACTAGTAAGTTGTGATTTGAAAGCTTTAGGATGTCGATTACCATTTAACAAATAATCTGGCATTGGTGTAGAAATCGCATTGAGCAAACTCGTTTCATCTTCGCTTGCACTTATTTGGTTTAGCCAGCTAAGTAATTTTTGTAATTCATTAGTACGCGTTTGAGTCTCATCTACTTTTTTATGGGCAATTAAGCCCTGAGCGATTAGTGGTTCATTGTCAATAATGGCTTGTCTTGCTTGTTTCGCTAACAAAATAAACGTGTTAACAATGCTTTGTACATCTACTAAGGTCAGTTTATGTCTGTGGGAAATAGCTTTTGAAAAACTACTAATAAAACCATTAGGCGTAGACCAAAATTGTGTTACTAAACTAAAACCTTCACTGTTGCTCTTTGCTAGCTGTCGATACCAATCTTGAACAGCGGTTAAGACTAAATCATGACTACTTGCAGACATAGTGGCGTTAAAGGGTAAACCTGTGGCAAAAGCATGCTGGGTTATGGTTCTTTGACAAAATCCGTGAATGGTAAAAATAGCGGCTTCATCTAAAAACAGCAAAGCACGCTTTAGCAAGAATAAAATTTTCTCTCGGCTAACTCTTTGATCAATAGCCTTAAAGTAACTATCATTTTCACATAACTCAGGCCAATTATTTAACGCATCACGAATAAAAACATCTATCCTACCTTTGAGCTCTTGGGTAGCGTCCTTAGTGAAGGTCATTAATAATATTTGTTCAACTTTTAACTCACGTTCAAGTAATAGCCGTAAATAAATGCGGGTAATATTATAGGTTTTACCTGTACCCGCACTGGCTTCAATCAAATGTCGTCCAGTTAACTCAATAGTTGCTGAATCTAGGTTTCTTAAAGTGTACTCAGGGCAATTTAGTTTATTGGTCATGCGCTTACTGCCTTTTTACTCACTTTAGTGACATCGTCATATACACCTTGATATAAAGCAGTTACATGGGGCAATATTTCAGATATTTCCGGACATTTAGGCCAAAAATATTGAATATAAGGGTCTGCACCAAAAGGTTTAATAACATCAGATAATTGATTGCTAGTGCCATACCAAAACTGTTCAAATCGCGCTTGAGTCATTTCAATTAGCTTACCGCGAGATTTTTTAAACACCAGTTGTGCTAGTTCGCCATTGACCAGTAATGCTTGGCGTTGTCCGTGTTGGAATGCTTGCAATAAATTATTTAGTTTCATAGGGGCGTTTTCAATATCACTCGTAACATATTGCTCAACCTGTTGTGATTTAGCATTAAAATAATAGCCACGACTGCCTTCGACACGGGTGAGTGGCATGTCCGCATCACCAGTAGTCGCTAAGTTTTGTTGCTGCCAAACTTGAATAAATAACTGTGATAAGTACAAAGTAAAAAGGTCTTTGGCTTTAGCACTAGAGCTACGATAATAAATTAAATAGTAGCCGTTTGAAGTCTTTTTAACCGGCAGTTTGGCACTAAGTTGTACAGGTGTTTGTTGCTTACTATTTGAGGTCGCCTGTAGTGTAATCTGGCAGTCAATGTATTGGGGATTATCACAATCATTACTTTTTATTTCATCGCTAAACTGGGTGGTATCTTCAAGCCAAGTATCGAAGTATGCTTGTGTACTTGGCTGATCTGGGAACTTACCTGAACTTTTTGCTTGTTGTAGTACGTCATTAATTCTATCGACACTAACGTCTCTTTCTGGCAATAAACTCGCCGTCAATAAATCTTGTTTAAGTAGGTAACTTGATAAATGATCTACACTAAAAGGCTCCACATCGGATAAATCAACTACTTCATTGTCTAAATATAAACTTAAACTTTGCTGTGCAAAACGTCTACTGGGATGCTGAAAAAAACTCACTAACGCCATTGTTGTTATACTGGAAATGTCAATTTCATCATCAAGTATCAGTGAAGTGTTTGCTATCGTTATTTCGTGTTTATTTTCTACTATTTTAAGCCAATTAGCGTCAAAACTTGGCGGTAAAATTCTGTTGTCACTGTAATTAGCTTCACTAAAAGCCTGCATAGGTATCTGCTTAACTTGACCCGCTTCATTTGCTTTAATTTCGCTTAGTTGCGCTTCAGATTGCCAACCATAAGCTTTAGCTAAGTAATCTAATAATTCTTTAAGGACAAGTGAAGGTTGTTTTTGTGTATTGTTTTTAATGTTCCTCCCTTGGTAACTTAAATAGAGCGCTTGTCGAGCAGAAATTAACGCTTCTAAAAATAGATATCTATCATCTCCTCGCAGAGATCTATCACCTAAATTGGCGGGCATTTGAGCCATTAAATCAAAACCAAGAGCTTGTCGTTGTCTTGGGTAGTCGCCATCGTTTAAGCCAAGAATAGCAATAATTTTGAACGGGATGCTTCTCATCGGTAACATAGAGCAAAACGTCACTTGTCCAATCATAAATTGCCTACTTGAGTCACCTTGGCTAAAGTGATGATTTAAAAAATCCACCACAATAGCTAAGTCAATTTTTTCTTCAAAATGTGCGTGATGGCAATATTCTACTAAAGCCGCAATAGCTTGCTCAATGATAGCGATGCTATTATCAATTTGACTGGCGAGCTGTTGATTTCTCTCTACATTATCAATATCTGCAGCAAAAAGCCCTTGACGGGCAAAAAGTAAATCAATTTGAGCTAATAAATAATTTTGCCATTGTATTGCTGTTCTTGGGGTATTTAATTGTAAAGTAAATAACTGTAATTGTTCAATAAACAAACATAATCGACCTAAGGTTATGGCATCTTCACCTTCAACGGCAGATAACAATAACTGTGTTTGAAAAATACTGTCATGATCACTATAGGCAAAACCTTGTAGTAAACGAGAGAGACCTGACTGCCAAGTAAAACTATCGTTGACACTATCGCCTAAAATCTGAGCTTTATGTTGCTGATTTCGGCCCCAATGAACACTTGCTTGCTCTAGCCATAGCGTTATTTTTTCAAGATCATCGTTATTGATGCAGAATTTATTCGCTATGGCCGGCAAGCGGATAAAGCTGAGTACTTGCGATACTTGAAAACGAGAATCTGGCAGCGTTAGTAGTTCACTAAATGCACATACTAGAGGATCACTGTCTTTAGCACTGCGATCGGCAATAGAACAAGGTAATGGCGGTACTTCATCATTCAACTCTTGCCAACCTCGGGTAAAAACAGCATTAACATAGGGTGCATATTTTTCTATTTGAGGGCACATCACTAGCACATCTTTTGGTGTTAACCTGTCGTTGGCGTCTTCAGCATCATTGAATTGATGTAATAAATAGTCATGCAATGCTTGAACTTCTCGCAAAGCACTATGACAACTAACGATGGTGATTGAGTCATCAATATGTTTTTTAGGGGCTTTGGTACCATCTTCTAGCGCTAAAATATCATCTTGGAGACAATGCAAAAGCTTATTTTTTTTATTGTTTTGGTTATTACTTTCACTATTAGCTTTAATAAAAATCTCTACATTTATGGTACTAACGTCTTGTAATAAAGCGAGAAACTCTCTTCCTTGTTGACCTAAGTTTGCTAATAAAGGATTGCCAACAAATAAGTGCTCATCTGCAACGTGTTCAGACCAATGGGACAACCTTTTCATTGCTTGCTTTTCACTGATGAGATCACCCCAATATGAAAAACAGGGATTAAGGTGAAAAAAGTCAACTTCAATATGTTCACTTAAGGCATTAATAAAACTTAACCACATAGGTGCCATACTATTGATACCAAAAAAACTTAACCTTTTAGGCAATAGCAAAGGGGTATCGATCAGTTTCTGCTTTATATTCGCTACTGCGTCATTGAGTAACTCAATAGGATTATAGGGTAATTGGCCAATTAAATGCTGCCATAGTTTTGCTTGCCAGACATTGTCATTTGCTGCTGCGATAGAAAAATCACCACGTTGCCAAGCGTCTAACCATTGCGGTCTAAATATCAAATACTGTTCATATAAGTCAGCCATTTGTACGGCTAGTTGATAACGCTTTAGGTTGGCTTGATTTGAATAGGCAGTATTGTCCTCCGACTTAAGCCAATAATTCGTGGTCGCGGAAAAATCGTCATCTGCTAGAACAAGTTCAGAAGCAAGTAAAGCGTAAATACGCCATGTCAATACTTCTCGTGAATAAGGCGACTGCTCAGGCACTTTATCATTACTGGCAAGCGCTCTAATAGTTTGCCATAGAAATTGCGCTGGCAAAGCATAATGAATATTCATACTAATGCCTCGCTCTTTTGCTATTGCAAGATTTAGCCAATGTTGCATGCCAGCGTTTTGAACAATGATGACTTCTTGATTAAAAACACCTAATGGGGAAACTTCGGAAATTTTATTGAGCAGCAGCAACAAATTTTCCATTTTGTTGGCAGGATAAAGATTGATCAATTCTGTGCCTATTATGAATAGCTTTGTAAAGTAAATTTAACCATAAGCAAGAATTTAACACCATTAATTTTGTAAAATAAACAGCTTTAGTATGACTAATATTTAGAATTCTTATATTATTTAACTCAAAAGCGAATCATTTTAAATTTATGCTAAAGGTTATAAATAATGACGAATAGGTATGTTGTAGAATTAATGACTTTGGCTGCAATTTGGGGCGCTTCATTTATTTTTATGCGCATTGGAAGCCCGGAATTTGGCGCTGTACTTTTTATGGCACTGAGAACATTAACTGCCAGTCTGTTTTTATTACCGATAGTTTTTATTAGCAAAAAACAGGCAGGTTTTAAAGGCTATAAGTTTAAAATATTTATCGTTGGTTTATTCAATACGGCAATACCCTTTGTACTATTTGGTTATGCTATTTTAACGCTATCGGGTGGATTAACGTCGGTACTCAATGCTACTACGCCAATGTTCGGTGCTATCGTTGCTTACCTTTGGTTTCGTGACAAAATGTCAATAACTGCGACTATTGGTTTGTTAATAGGCTTTGCTGGCGTATATTTATTGATGGCTGATAAAGTTTCTATGGGTCAAAGTAACGTGATATTACCGACACTAGCCGCATTGGTAGCTGCACTATGTTATGGCATAAGTGCCAACTTTACCAAAAGATACCTCAGCGGTCTAAGCTCAATCGTATTAGCATCAGGCAGCCAAGTTTCAGCGACACTAGTGTTATTACCAATAAGCTTATTCTTTATGCCTAGCCAGTTGCCAAGTAATTCAGCAATTATTTCAGTATTATTGGTTGGCGTGTTATGCACAGGTGTTGCTTATATTATTTTCTTTCACCTGATTGCCAATTTAGGACCGACAAAAGCTATCTCAGTAACTTATTTGATACCCGCATTTGGCTTGCTTTGGGGGAGTTTGTTGCTAGACGAAGTTATTACATCTAGCATGATTGTCGGTGGTGTTTTTATTTTGTTTGGCGTTGCTTTATCGACAGGTCTATTAAAATTTAACAAAAATAAAACCCGTGTAAAAGCAAATTAATTAAGCGTTATTTTTTAATAACCTTGCCTGATTTCATGACGAAAGCAACAGCAAGTAACTCGTTAATATCAATCAGTGGGTTGCCATCAAATGCAATGATATCGGCGATTTTGTCTTTTTCTAAGGTACCTAAACTTTCAGACATTCCAAACAAGTCTGCGGCATTAACAGTAGCCGATTTCAAAATATCACTATTTTTCATACCCGCTTGCGCCATTAGCACCGCCTCTTTACCGTTATTTCCATGAGGAGAAACACCACTGTCAGTGCCGTAGGCAATTTTAACACCGGCTTTAAAAGAATTTATGAAATTCGCAGTCATGTCTGCACCGACTCGAATTGCTTTAGCCTTAATTGCGTCAGACATAAAGTTGGTATTTTTAGCAAGTCCAACCACTGTATCTCCTGCCATTAACGTTGGCACTAAATAAGCGCCGGACTTTTTGAACAGTTTAATGCTTTCTTTGTTGGCGTAACTGCCGTGCTCTATACTGTCTACACCGGCTCTAAGCGCAGCATTTATTCCATCAGCTGCGTGGGCATGGCTTGCCACTTTTCTGCCCAATGCATGTGCGGTATCAACAACTTCTTTTAATTCATCATCGGCCATTTGTTGACCAGTGCCCGTGTTTGTATCTGACAAAACACCCCCAGTAGAGGTTATTTTAATGACATCTGCGCCAAATTTAATGGCACGACGAGTAGCACGGCGACAATCATATGGGCCATCACAAACAGTTTCACTGGTACGCATCTCTAATATATCTGGGCTCAAACCATCTACATCACCATGACCGCCAGTAACAGAAACTGAGGTGCCAGCAGCAATTATTCGCGGCCCTTCAATCCAGCCCTTAGCGATACCATCACGAAGCGCAAAGATTTGCTCTGCACTGGCGCCTAAATCTCTAACGGTAGTAAATCCAGCAAGTAATGTTTTCTTTGCGTTGAAAGCGCTTTGCATCAACACATCAGCAGCTGACATTCTTAATGACTGGCTATCGTTTTTAGGGCCTAGTTCGCCTTGTAAGTGGACATGGCTATCCATTAGACCTGCCATAACGAAACTTGCAGATAAATCGATAAGAGCAGCGTCTTCACCGTATTTATTAACACTAACAAAGCCTTTATGGATATTAACGATTTTACCGTCTTTAACGACTACTGAATGTTTTAACAGAGGTTTTTCACCCGCAACAGTAAGTAAGGTACCTGCGTGAATTACTTGTGTTTGTGCCAATATATTGAAGGAGGAAAGCAGAGAGAGTGTTAAGAAAGAATGTTTCAGGCTTTTAAACGCCTTTGTTGTTTTTATTGTCATGTTAGCAATACTCATTGGTGTTTTGATGAAAAAATAGCTGCCAATACCTTAGCAGCTATTTAACATTCGTCAATCAAACAACCATAAGGAAAAAGCTAATGATGATGACCACCTACACCATGGGCATGACCGTGCTCTACTTCTTCATCGGTAGCAGCGCGAACATCAACCACCTCAATATCGAACGTAATAACTTTACCCGCAAGTGGTGGGTTAATATCAACAGTGATCATAAACTTCCCTGCTTTTATTACAGTTACTTGCCGTTGACCTTGTTCAGTGTGAATTACAGCTACCATGCCAGCTTTCCATTTAGCGTTTTTGCTAGGCAAACCTTGTAAATGTTTAACAGGTACTCTTTGAACCATTTCTTCCTGCCGTTCACCGTAAGCATCTTCTGGTTGTAAAGTGACACTGAACTTGTCACCAACTTCTTTATCGGTCAGTGCTTTCTCTAGACCTGCTAACGTATTATTTGCACCATGTAGGTAAGCAAGCGGATCGCTACCTTTAGATGATTCTATTTCTTCACCCGCTTCATTTTTTAATACATAATGGAATTGAACAACAGTTTTATCGGTAATTTTCATTTTATTCTCTTAGCATACAATATCATTTCATAAATTATGGCGCGCAGTTTAACATTATTTGTTTGCTTTTATGCCCATAAAAGCAAAATAACCACGCTTAAAACAATTAAGAACATGCCTACATATTCAATGAACGTTATTTTTTCTTTAAATAAACGATAAGTAAGCGCTAAAGTTATAAAAAACTCTACCTGCCCTAAAGCTTTGACATATGCCGCCGTTTGAAAGCTTGCACCAGTAAACCAGCCAATAGAGCCAAGGACACTGGTGATACCCACAAATAAACATAAGCGCCAATGTTTGAGCATTAACATTAACTGCTGCTTATCTTGTATATATACATATAGTAGCGAAATTATCGATTGTACTGAGATCATAAAAACAAGGGTAACAGCGGCGCTAACTAATAAGTCAGTGTTTAATACTAAACTTGCCTCTCTTATCAGCAAAGTCGTTATTGCCAACCCTAACCCAGCACTTAAGCCAAAGGTTAATCCTGACATTGAATCGGATCCTGCAAATATATCTCGGGGGTTAAATTTAACTTTAGAAACCAAAAACACCCCTACTACACCCACTATTACACTAAACCAACCCATCAAACTCAATGGGGCTGCAAAGAGTAAAGCACCAACAATAGCAACTTGTATCGCTTCAGTTTTAGCAAGGCTCGTCGCGACCGCAAAGTTCTTATATTTAAAAGCGGCTACTAAACAAGCCGTACCAATGATTTGGGTTACACACGCAATTAACGCATAAAATAAAAAATCGTCATTGAGTACGGGCACTTCGATATTTCGAAATTCTAACATCCACCATAAATAAACCCAAGCAAATGGCAATGCATACACGTAACGCACCGACGTGGTTGCCATCGCATTTAATTTGCCAGAAAGCTGTTTTTGACCGGCAGTACGTACTGCTTGCATGGTAGCGGCAAGCAAAGTGAAATAAATCCAAATTTCCAATGAAAACCCTTTATTAAATAATATTCAATTTGTTAAGTTAATGAATTCATGATGAAACAGCGAATTTTGGCTCTAGAACACTAATGCCTAAACCACTTTGCTTCTCAACTTTTACTTGCACTGCAATACGCTCTTTTAACGCTTCGACATGGCTGATGATACCAATCATTTTACCGCTAGCATTAAGGTTGTCTAAAGCATCTAAAGCTATTTCTAATGTATCACTGTCTAAGGTACCAAAACCTTCATCTAAAAAGAGCGAGTCGATACTAGTCTTATTACTGACAAGGTCAGACAGTGCTAGCGCAAGGGCTAAACTGACAAGAAAACTTTCACCGCCAGACAGTGTTCTAGTATCTCTAACACTATCACCCTGCCAAGTATCCAATACTTCCAAGCTTAACGTTTCACCTTGCTGACATTGCAATTGATACCGGCCATCAAGTCTATCCAATTGCTCATTTGCCAAATAGACAAGGTGATTTAAGGTTAAGCTTTGTGCAAACTTTCTGAATTTGGCACCATCAGCTGAGCCAATTAGGCCATTTAAGTAAGCTAATTCGTCCAGCATCATCTTTTCTTTTTCAATTTGCTTTAATAAACTTTGCTGCCTAGCTTTATTTTGTTGGTCATGATGTATAGTTTGCTGATGATGACCTATACTTATTTGCTGAGTTTTAAGCTGTTCGGACAAGGTCTCTAATTCACTCTCTATAGTGTGTAATGGTAAAGCCTTTAGCATTGCGGCTTTTTCTTTCAATATATTGCTAGCTATTTCATCGGATGAACTATTAGATGAAATCTCATGCTCGAGTCTGAGCAAAAAACTTTCTTGGGCTATATTTTTCGCAGCAACTTTTTCTTTAAAATGCAAAGTTGAACTTTGTTGTTGTCCAACTAAAAGCTGTAACTGTGCTTCGTTGTGCTTTTGCTCATTTTGTAATAGTAACAGCTTCTGAATTAATTCGCCGGCCAACTCCGTCAAATTATTTTTAATTATATCAAACGATTGCAAGCTTTCATCCTGATACCCTAACGCTACAAAAGCCGTTACGCGTAACCTTTTCTTCGTGGCAACATCCTGATTTATATCAGTGAGCTGTTTGGTGAAACTCTCTAATCTTTCTTGATCAAAGCCAACTTTTGTTATTGCGATAGATAGTGCTTGCTCTACTGCGGTTAACTGTGAAAATAGCGTTTTCTGTTGAGTAGATTTTTGTTCAAAAATACCTAACTGTTCTTGTATCAGTTGAAGCTGATGCGTTATTTGCACATGCTTAGTAGCTGTTGGCATAAACTCACCGAATAAACTAACAAGTTCAACACTATTAATTTCGCTTAACAAGGTTGTGACTAGTCTGATATGTTCAGCATTACCTTGCTCGATTGTGCCCTGTAGCTGAATAATTTCCTGCTTAGCATAACTCTGTTTCTCAACAAGCATAGCTGCCTGGTGTTTGTCGCTTGCTAATTGCTGTTCAACGACGCTAGTTTGTTGGGCTACCTCTTCAATCTGTTGATTTAGTCGCTGATAAGCAACATTGAAAGCATTTAACTGCTCAGTGCGCTCAGACAGCAGTGCGAGTTTACTTTCTAACAAAGCCAAATCACTAATGCTGTCATGTCCTTTGAGCTTAAGCGCAACAAAACCAGCATTAAGTTCAGCTTGTTCTTTAGTGATTTGTTGTTGTCGCTCTTGAGATAAAGTAAGTTCAGATTTTTGTTTGTTTTCTTGATTAGCAAGCTGCTTACCTTGTAGCTCAAGTTGCTCTAATTCATTAATAACCTTTTGTAAGCGTACTTGATGTTCATCGATACATAATTCTTGGTACTCAGATATTGCAGGATGCTCTGTTGCGCCACATAAAGGGCAAGGGTGCTTATCGAGTAGCTTTGCTCTATGTTCGCTTAACGACATAATCGTTTGCTGTTGCGAAATTAATGATTCAACATCCTGTTTTTGTTGTTTTAAACTACTAAATTGTTGACGTAATTGGGCTAACTGTTCTTGATTATGTGCTATATCGGGTATTAAACGTTGTTGCTGCGCCATCAAGCTGGCATTTTCATCTCTAAGTCCACTAAAGCGTTTCGCCAGTTGCAGTCCTTGCGCAATTACATGCTGCTGTTGATAAGTATTATTAATGGCATGGTGCAGTAAGTCATTGCTGATATGTGCAGTTGACAATTCCGCTGCACATAATAAAAGCTCATTATCATTAATTAGTTGGTTTCGCTTACTTTCAATATTACTTTTTTGTGTGTAGCTGTGTTGTTGCTGTTGCTCTTTTTGTGCAATGATAGACTGTTGTTTTTGATTCTCATCAATAAGTTGTTGGTAATAACCTTTACTTTGGCTTTCCTTTTGCTCCACTTCGCTTAGCTTCTGACTAGTGGCCTCCAATTGTTGCAGTTGACTCTGCCACAGTGGTAACAGCTCTTTAACGTCAGTTAAAACCTGATATCTTACTAAGTAGGACTGCAATTGCGCATTGTCATTGTCTAGTCTTGTTTTCTCGTGTTTATTTTGCTGCTGATGCTGTATTGACTCGTGTAACAATTGTTCTTGTTGGTTTATTTGTGCAGTGAGTTGTAATGATTGGCTATGTAGACTGTCGAGCTCATTATCAAGGGGTAGAATTTCCTTAATCAGTTTAACTTCAATAATTTCATGCTCTGCTTGTTGGGCAGCTTGTTGGCTAAGGTATTCATTAATGGATAATTTACCGGCGGTTACTTTTACTTCTACTTGTTTAATTTGAGCTACTATGTTTTCAATGGTACTTATCTGCTTTTGCTCGGCTTGCTCTGCCAGACATAAATCCTTTAGCGCTTGAAAACTATGTTGTGAATTATTTATTGTCTTAGCTAACGCGGCTATGTTTGTTAGCTCTTGTTCTAATATTATTAGTTCTTGCGCTGTTAAGCTGTCAACATCTTGTGATTTGTCTTGGAGTAACTTGAGCGATTGTTCATGCTTTTTATGGTTTTCAAATACTTGCTTTGAAATATCACCGTAAATTTCAGTTCCAGTCAATTGCTCTAATAGTTGTGCTCTTTCATTCGCTGGAGCATTTAAAAAGGCCGCGAACTCTCCTTGTGACAGCATCATCGATTTTCTAAAGCGAGAAAAGTCCAAGCCAGTAACACTGGCAATTTTTTCTTTAACATCTTTTAACTTTTCAGCGATGATAGTACCGTCAAGTAAAGATAATTGCGCAAAAGGAGCTAATAAATTTCCATCTACTTTATTGCGAGCCCTTTTTTGACTCCAAAAAGCACGGTATGCCTGTCCTTTTACTTCAAACTCGACTTCTGCCATGCAATGTGAGGTGAAACGGGTCATTAATTGATTTTGACTTGCCGACACTTTAATACGTGGGGTCTCATGATAAAGTGCCAGACAAATGGCATCCAAAATGGTTGTTTTACCTGCGCCTGTCGACCCTGTTATTGCAAATAAACCATTGCTATCAAAAGGCTCTTGAGTAAAGTCTAATTGCCAAGCATTTTTTAAAGCATTGATATTTTCAAATCTTAAACGCAATATTCTCATGACTTACCTGCTAACACTTGCTCGACAGTTTGCTTAAACAAATTCTTCAAGTTCATTTTTCGTTCTGTCGACTGTTCAGTGCCATCATCTTCAATGAATTGCGATTCGTCATTATTTTCTAGCCAAGGCTCTTGTTGCAAACGCGATTCAAATACCTCATCTAAGCTAAGTTCGTTTAAAGTGCTATTATCTTGTTGGTTTTTTAACATAAGGTTTTTTCTTACTTGCTTCTCACGCCTTACCAGCAGTACTTCAATGGGGAAGTCTTCAATCAAGGGGGCAATTTTTGACTGTAGATCACTTAATAAATGAGCATCAGATAACTCTATATCAAGCCAAATGTTCTTATTGCTTTCACTTACTGTAGCATTGATAACGATTGCTTCGACATCTTGTTGAAGTTTATCTAAAGAGGTTTTCACCATTGCTAATGGCTGAAAACAAGGTACGGTTAATTCAGTAACTGTACTTAATTTTTGTTGTGCAAACTCAACCAAGAGTACCCGTTTAGTTTGTTTTGCTTCATCAAAACTCAAGGATATTGGCGAGCCACAATAGCGAATATGTTCTGTTTTTCCTACTCGCTGACATTTATGAATATGCCCTAAAGCGATATAGTCTGCTGCAGGAAAAGCGTTACTTGGCAGCGCTTCAAGAGTGCCAATATATATATCTCGCACTGAATCAGAAGTAGTAACACCAAGCGCAGTTAGATGACCCGTTGCAATGATAGGTATATTAAGCTTACTGGCTTCAACCAACTTTTTTGCTTGTGCGTATAACAATTGATAATGCTCAACAATTGCTTGTTGTAAGCTGTTCGACTTTTCACTTGCTGATTGCCCTGCTTGACTTTTAATTACGTCGCGAGGGCGAATAAAAGGCACAGCACAAAAAACCGCCATAGCTTCACCCTGTTTATTTTCGATAATAAAAACTTGTTCAGTCAAGTTCTGACCAATATGAGGGTCGGTGACATTGGCAATAACACGGGTTGATAATGCGCTAAGTAACTCTTTAGATTCAGCCAACATACTGACAGAATCGTGATTACCTGCTAGCACTACAAGTTGACAACCGGTAACTTGCAAGTCGCTAATAAAATTAAAATACATCTGACGTGCATAACTTGGTGGTGTAGCGGTATCAAAAATATCGCCTGCCACCACAATAACGTCAACCTTGTGTTCTGTTACTGACGTCAATAACCAATTAAGGAACTGTTGATGTTCGTTTTCACGACTTTTCCCGTAGAAATATTGACCTAGATGCCAGTCGGATGTGTGAATAAGGCGCATAAAAAAAGGCAGTGAGAAGAAAATAATAGGTTGATAATTCTACCTGAATAGCGACAATAAGCTATTAAAGAATATGACTTTTAACGCCTTATACTATGACACCTGCTATCAAACAACTTACCAGCGAAAATATCACTTTTGCATTACATCAATATTCCCATGAGGCAAATGCTAGCTCTTATGGGCTAGAAGTTGTTGAAAAGCTGGGGCTCAATGCCGAACAAGTTTATAAGACACTGGTAGTGTGTACGGATGCTAACCAATTAGCGGTTGCTATCGTGCCTGTTAACAAAAAGCTAAACTTAAAAAATATTGCGAAAGCATTAAAAACCAAAAAGGTAAAAATGGCTGAAGCAAAACGAGTAGTTACAGTAACCGGCTATATTTTAGGAGGCGTCAGTCCGCTAGGCCAAAAGAAAGCGTTGAAAACAGTTATGGATAGTAGCGCTAATAATTTTGAGCAAATATACATTAGTGGTGGCCGCCGTGGCCTTGAAATTTCAATATCAGCTAATGATTTAGCAAGTTTATGTCATGCAATTTTTGCAGATATCTCCAACTAAGCGCAACAATTTAAAGTAGTATTTTTGGCAATGATTGTAACAACGCTTTTGCCGGTATCGGTTTAGAAAAATAAAAACCTTGTAAATAGTCACACTGTAACTCACTAAGTAACAGTGCTTGTGCTTTTGTTTCAACACCCTCAGCAACAACAGACAAGCCCAAACTATGTGCCATGGCTATGGTTGCTGAAACAAGCTCTCGATCCGCTTTATTATGGGTGATGCCGCTAATAAAGCTCCTATCAATTTTCAATATATCAAAGGCATATTGACGCAGATAACTCAAAGATGAATAACCCGTGCCGAAATCATCCATGGATAGTTTAATGCCAAGTTCATTTAAGGATTTTAATGCATCATCAATATAAGATTGACCGATCATCAATACCCCTTCGGTTATTTCTAACTCAAGACATTGAGCTGAAATTTTTGCTTCCTTTAACGATTGTTCAATGAAGTTTATTAATTGGCTGTCTCTAAATTGTCTTGGGGATAAATTTATGGCCATACGGTATTGTTTTCCTTTAGCCGTTTGCCATCTATTGAGCAATAATAATGCCTGCCTAACGACGAATTGACCAATGGGAACAATAAGTCCGGTATGTTCAGCGATCGGAATAAACTCATCTGGGGTAATGTTGCCAAGCTTAGGGTTGTGCCATCTAAGTAAAGCTTCTGCACTTACTATATCGTTTTTCTTAACATCAAATTGCGATTGATAGTAAACTTCAAATTCGTTTCGTTCTAAGGCACCGTGCATTTGCTCTTCAACCTCTAGACGCCGCAACATGGTTTCATTCATTGCTTTAGTAAAAAATGAATAAGTATTACGGCCCAGAGCTTTTGCTTGATACATGGCGGTATCTGCGCTCTTAAGTAGATCTGAAGCCGTATTACCGTTATCAGGCGATATAGCAATACCAATACTTAATGTTAGTATCAACTCTCTATCACCTATTTTAAAAGGCTTCCTAAAGACTTTCAGTAAGTTTTCAGCAATGGTCAAGGCATTATGATCATCGGTTAGCCCACGTAACAATACAATAAACTCATCACCGCCAAGGCGTCCAACAGTATCCTCTTTACGAACCACATAGTTCAATCGTTTCGCCGATTCTTTTAACAGTTTATCGCCTATTTCATGGCCCAGGGTATCATTTACTTTTTTGAAGTCATCTAAATCAAGAAATAGAATCGCTGTTTTATCATTATTTCGTTTTGCTTCATTCAATAATTGGGACAAACGGTCGAGGGACAAAAATCGATTTGGCAACAAAGTTAAGGGATCAAAATAAGCATGATTACGAATAATTTCTGCCGTTTCATATCGTTCGCTAATATCACGAACGATTGTAACAACTTGATTATGCACAGGAAGGTGACTTATTCTAGCTTCAAAATGTATTGTGCCATGAGGAAAGGTTAATTGGTATTCAAAACAAGCGACAATTTGTTCTGTTAAGACTTTCGCGATATTAACCTTAAAAAGTTGAGCAACTTCTGATGGCAAAATATCAACCATAGGCTTACCAATAAACTCATCCGCTGGAACATAAAGGTTTTTTTTATTGCTCGCGTGATAATCAATAATAGTACCTTCTTCGGTCATTAAGAAAAACAAATCAGGAATTGCTTCGAAGGCCGCTTCAAGCATGTGTTCTTTGAACATAGCTTGCGCTTGTGCATATTTTAAATCAGCAATGTCTATATCAATGCAATACATTTGCTTTTGTTCAAATTGATTAGTAAACAAAACATGACTGGAGAAAACGTTAATTACTTTGTTGTCTTTATGCCGAAGCAAAAGTTCAGCGGCAGGTAATGGAATGTCCTTGGTGAACCAGTTATTGATACTTTCAATAACGTGCTGTTTCATTTGCACTGGAATAATTAATTCTTCGATTTTATTGCCAATAGCTTCTGCTTTTGTATAGCCATAAAGGAGTTCGCTGCCTTTATTCCAATAAATGACGCGCCTTTTAACATCGTAACCTTGAACAGCGATTGTATGCACAGCATCAAATAACTGATGTAACGGATCATTAATAACATATTTATGACTCAGTACATTGCTAACATCCGTTAGTTCCATGTGATAAACCCACTTACAAAAGAAAGCTTCTCTAATATTAGACCTAATTGAACAAAAACACCTCTTTTGCGAGCATTATTACGTGTAATAACTTTGCTCATACCATAGATATTTTGTGGAATCATTTACCGCTTTCAGTACGTAAACAAAGTTAAAGCTGTAAGTTATTACTAGCAACGCGCGCTATTAACCTATTTTTGAAGGAGTTAAATCCTAGTTAAGTGAACTTAATGTAATGGGTTTTAGCTAAAAAAAAGAGCAGCATGACGATGTCATGCTGCTCTTTTAACTAAATATAAAAGCTCTTTAGTTAGCTAATTTATCGGCTAGGTATAGCCATGTTGGTAAGACGGTATCTGGATTTAACGAGACGCTATCAATACCTTGCTCTACCAGCCAAGCAGCGAAATCTTCATGATCAGATGGACCCTGGCCACAGATGCCAACATACTTACCACGTTTTTTACAAGCTGAAATAGCCATTGATAAAAGCGCTTTAATGGCAGGGTTACGCTCATCAAACAAGTGAGCAATCAAACCTGAATCTCTATCTAAGCCGAGTGTTAATTGTGTTAAGTCGTTCGAACCAATAGAGAAACCATCAAAATAATCTAAAAATTGATCGGCAAGTAACGCGTTAGAAGGTAATTCACACATCATAATAATACGTAAACCATTTTCACCGCGTTTTAATCCATGGTCGGCTAAAATATCAATCACGGCTGCTGCTTCCTCTAAGGTTCGAACAAATGGGATCATCACTTCAACATTAGTTAAATCCATTTCATTGCGAACACGCTTTATTGCTTCACACTCTAAAGCAAAGCAGTCACGAAAATCTTTGGAAATATAGCGCGCAGCACCACGGTAGCCAATCATGGGGTTTTCTTCATGGGGCTCGTATTCTTCACCACCAACTAAGTTTGCATACTCATTTGACTTAAAGTCTGACATACGCACAATGACTTTTTCTGGGGAATACGCAGCTGCCAGTGTTGAAATACCTTCGGTTAATTTTGCGATATAAAATTCAACAGGACTTTCATACCCTGTAATAATATCGTTAATTTCTTCTTGTAAATCGACTGACTGCTTATCAAAATTCAATAGCGCTTTAGGGTGAACACCGATCATTTTATTGATAATGAACTCTAATCTAGCTAAGCCAATACCTGCATGCGGCAGTTTAGCAAAGGCAAATGCCCTGTCTGGATTACCAACATTCATCATTATTTTGAGTGGTAATTCAGGCATTGAATCAATTTCTGAAGTGGTGACGGTATAATCAAGTTTACCTTGATAAATAAAACCGGTATCGCCTTCGGCACAAGAAACCGTTACTTTATCACCGGTGGTAATTAATTTGGTGGCATTGCCACATCCGACAACCGCGGGTATACCCATCTCACGTGCAATAATGGCTGCATGACATGTTCTACCACCACGATTAGTGACAATGGCAGACGCGCGCTTCATAATAGGTTCCCAATCAGGATCCGTCATATCGGTAACAAGTACATCACCAGGTAAAATTTTATCCATTTCATCGATAGAAGCTAAAACTTTTGCTTCACCGCTACCAATTTTATGGCCAATAGAGCGGCCTTCACAAATGATATCGGCAGAAGTTTGCAACTGAAATTGCTCCATTACATTAGCATTTTCACGACTCTTAACTGTTTCTGGGCGGGCTTGAACAATATAAAGTTTATTGTCTAAACCATCTTTTGCCCATTCAATATCCATAGCACGGCCATAATGTTTTTCAATAATCACCGCTTGTTTTGCAAGCTCTTGTACTTCCTCATCAGTCAATGAAAATCGGTTGGAGTCTTGTTCTTCAATATCAACAATTTCAACTTGTTTATTGTGCTCTTGAGATTGGGTATACACCATTTTAATCGCTTTGCTGCCAATATTACGACGAACGACAGCAGGTTTATTTTTTGCCAATGTTGGCTTGTGTACATAAAACTCATCAGGGTTGACTGCGCCCTGCACTACCATTTCACCTAAACCAAAGCTTGAAGTGATAAAAACGACATCTTCAAAGCCTGATTCAGTATCAATAGAGAACATAACACCCGACGCTGAAATGTCACTGCGTACCATGCGTTGGATACCTGCAGATAATGCCACGCCACGGTGATCATAACCTTGATGTACACGATAAGAGATAGCTCTGTCATTAAATAATGAAGCGAACACATGTTTAATAGCCACCATTACCGCAGCTAAGCCTTTAACGTTAAGAAAGGTTTCTTGCTGACCGGCAAAGGAAGCATCTGGCATATCTTCGGCAGTGGCTGATGAACGCACCGCAAAAGAAGCATCTTCAGTAAAGTTTCCTGCTAATTTATTGTAAGCTTGTTCAATGTCATGTTGCATTTGAGGTAAGAAAGGCGTGTCAATGATCCACTGACGTATTATTTCGCCGCATTTAGCTAACTCATTAACATCGTCAACATCAAGGGTATCGAGTAGTTGGTATATTTTTTCATTAATGCCGCTTTGCTCTAAAAATTCATTAAAAGCAAAAGAAGTAGTAGCAAAGCCTGTGGGAACTTGCACACCAACATTTGCTAAATTTGAGATCATTTCACCAAGCGATGCGTTTTTACCACCGACACGATCAACATCACCCATTCCCAAGTTTTCATACCAAAGTACGTTTTCTTGCACAACAATTCTCCATTAAGAGTCAATAAAAATAAAATATGCTTATTTATTTGTAGCTTAATACATTCTACACTGCCAACTAAAGAAACTAAAAGTTATATATGAAATATAGCTTAGAAGTTTTCACCTGACTTTTCAGCACAACAATATAAGGATTTCTATGCGAACTGCTTTTTACATATCAGATGGTACTGCTATCACTTCTGAGGTTTTCGGCCATGCATTATTGTCTTTATTTCCGACCGAGTTTGAACATGAAACCATATCGTTTGTAGAGACCATCGAGAAAGCGCAAGAAGCTAAGGAGAAAATCAATAGAGTTTGCGCTCGATCCAATGAACCAGCACTGGTTTTTCATACTTTTGTGAACAACGACATTAGAGAAATAATTGATAGTTGTGATGGCGTTATTTATAACTTTCTAGAACACTTTGTTGCGCCTCTTGAAAAGCAACTTGATATGAAAGCTAAACCCAAAGCTCACAGAACTCATAGTATTCATGAAAATAGTTACGATTACCGTATAGAGGCCGTTAATTATGCCTTAGCTAACGATGATGGCTCTGTTGTAACAAACTATGAAGACGCTGATGTGATACTCGTTGGAGTCTCTCGTTCAGGTAAAACACCAAGTTCATTATATTTAGCCCTACAGTATGGTATCAAAGCGGCGAACTATCCATTTACTGATGATGATATGGATGAATTGAAATTGCCGGCATTTTTGAAGCCGCATAAAAAAAAGCTATTTGGCTTAACTATTGATGCACAAAGGTTGATTGATATTCGTGAAGGTAGGATGTCAAACTCTAAATATGCCTCAGCGAGGCAATGTCGCATGGAAGTACGAGAAGTGGAGAAACTCTACAAAAAGGAGAAGATACCATTTATCAACACGACTAAGTTTTCTGTCGAAGAAATCACGGCAAAAATACTCAATGAAACCGGACTGCAAAGATATAAGTACTAATTAAACTAAAGCATATCAAAATATCATGATATTTATCGCTAAAATAGTTCACATTAGCCGCTAATTTAGCTATGTTAGCGGCCATATTTTAAGTTTATGTGTACTTGAGCTTCTTTATTAAAAGTACCAAATAAAAGCATACAGATTTCATGACGATTAAAACAGATGAATTACGCACAAGTTTAATTGAAAACTTAGTGTCTCCAGCTCAATTAGCTGAGCAAATTCCTTTAACGAAAACGACTGCGGATTTTATTATGCAAAGTCGACAAGAAGTTGAGGCTATTATAAGTGGTGAAGACAAACGCTTACTGGTTGTGATTGGCCCTTGTTCAATTCATGATACTACAGCTGCAATTGACTACGCTAAGCGTCTGAAAAAGTTACGAGATAAATATAGCAATGAACTGCTCATTGTTATGCGGGTATATTTTGAAAAACCACGTACAACGGTAGGTTGGAAAGGCTTAATTAGTGACCCTGATTTAGATAAATCCTTTCATGTGGCGAAAGGGTTAAATCTTGCACGGCAATTGTTGGTTGATATTAATGAAATAGGTTTACCCGCAGGTACAGAATTTCTAGATATGGTTACCGGCCAATATATTTCTGACTTAATTAGTTGGGGAGCTATCGGAGCGCGAACCACAGAAAGTCAAGTACACAGAGAGTTAGCATCTGCGCTTTCTTGCCCTGTTGGTTTTAAAAATGGTACCGACGGGAATGTTAAAATAGCCCTAGATGCTATAAAAGCGTCAAGCGTACCACATGTGTTATATTCGCCTGATAAAAGTGGCCAAATGTGTATTTATCGTACCCATGGCAATCCTTTTGCCCATGTAATATTACGTGGTGGTAAAGTACCTAACTATCACCAAGCAGATATTAAAGATACTTGCGATGCTCTTAACAAAGCCGGACTTAAACAAAGTATTATGGTCGATTGTAGTCACGGTAATAGTTACAAGGACCATAACAAGCAAATAGATGTAGCTCAGTCGTTAAGCGAACAGATAAAACAAGGTGAACAGAGTCTCTTTGGCGTGATGATTGAGAGCTTTATAGAAGCAGGAAATCAGGCTGTAAAAGTTGATACACCACTAGTTTATGGTAAAAGTATAACTGATGCTTGTGTTGATTTAAGGGTAAGTGAAGATATATTAACCTTATTAGCTGATGCGGTAAAAACTCGGTTATAAGTATTCAAAGGGTAGCTGTAACTGAGCTAAGTTATGGCTTATACCTATTTACTAATGCCTTTCTCATAAAGACTTATCCATTGGTTAACTGTCAGTTTCTTCACCAGTTCAGCTATTAATTCATACGGTATTTTACTGATATTTTTAAAGCGGATACATGACTTACCCATATCAAGTTTAGTTGTACAATGTTTATCATATTCCTTAACAAACCAATCGAATAAACTTTTATCGGCATAGATACCTGCATGATATAAAGCAATAAAGTTTTTTTGTGAAGCGAGGTTAATGAAAGGTAAAGGCAACTTAGGGTCGCAATGATAACCTTGAGGATAACGTTTAAAAGGAACAACATAGGCTAACATGCCATAGCCCATAGTTTCCTCAAAACCATTAGGTAAATTATTTACTATTGTCTGGCGCAATTTATTGATAACTATCAGACGTTCATTTGGCAAACTATTAACGTATTCTAGTGCCGATTTTGCGTCTGAATGCATAAGCCCTACCCCATCTTAGTTTAATCTATTTAACAAACCATCACTGGCATCCTCGACTAAATCTAATACATAACGGAAACCGTTTGCACCACCATAATAGGGATCAGGTACTTCATTTTCTTCATGGTTTTCAGCAAAATCTAAAAAGAGCATCGCTTTACTTTGTAAGTGTTCAGGCGCAATTTTTAATAAGTCTTCCAAATTGGCGTTATCCATCGCTAAGATAAGATCAAAGTCTTCAAAATCTTGTGTTAAAACTTTCCTAGCCTTTATGCCTTCAAAAGAATAACCCCGTTCAACCCCCATTTTTTGTGCTCTATGATCTGGCTTCTCTTTTACATGTGCACCAACGGTACCAGCCGAATCAATTCTCAATGACAATCCTTGAGCTTGCGCTTTATTTCTAAAAACAGCCTCAGCACTAGGCGAACGACAAATATTGCCCATACAAACAAATAAAACGCTGCTAATTTCCTTTATATTCATAACGTTACCATAGAAAAATTGCTAATAAAAAATATACTTAACTCTTAACGTTTTAAAAGAACCAATATATTAGGTCTAGTAAAAGTGAGTAAAAACATTTTGAATTGTTTTTAATAAAAGGTAAAGAATAATTAAAATATTATAAACAACAAGAAACGGGTATATCTACTTCGATTAAATCAAGCTAATTTTATTTCTTCAGCGGATTAATACTAAGAATCAGTAGCGCTAGCCAGATAAGTATCAATATTTTGCATAACCAAATTCAGCTCGGTAACAACATCCTTTAACAAGGGGGCGTAACTTGCCTCATTTTTTTCATTGATGGCAATATCGAGCAATTTAGTGACTTCAAACAACTGCATAGCGCCAACGGAACAAGATACACCTTTTAGTGTATGGACTAGATGTTTACTACTCTCGTAGTCATTGTTTTCAATGGCATTGCTTAGTTTTATCACATCACCTGCATGATCCTGATAAAACATAAGCAAAATATCTTTATACAATTGCTCGTCACCTAATACGTTAGCCATGCCAATCTCTATTTCAAGGCCCTCTATTACAAACGCGCCTTGTGCTTCGTTAGCATGTTCTGATTCACTTTCTCTTGCTTTGATAAAATGTTTCTCCTCTTCGGTATACTCGCTAAAATCGCCAATGGTTACGATTGCATTGTCAAGTAGTTGATCTGCATCTACCACCTGGTTTCTACCATTGGATTTGGCATGATACAAGCCTATATCAGCTTGCCTTAGTAAATTTGTCATGTCTAGAGTCGCACTTGTACTTGAGGCAACGCCAATACTAACGGTAATATCTACTTCCTTGTTAGTATCATTATTTAATGAAACCCTCATTTTAGCAATAGTGACACGAAATCTTTCACAAGCAATTAATGCTTCATCCATTAAGGTATTAGGTAAACAAACAGCGAATTCTTCACCACCAATTCTAGCCACAATGTCATAGTCTCTAAAGCACTCAGCTAAACAACTTGCAAATGCAATCAATACTTTATCACCAATTTCATGACCGTAATCATCATTGACTTGTTTGAAAAAATCTATATCAAACATGGCAAAAACAATGGGGAATTTATTTCTTTGTGCTTGGCTTATTGCGTTACTACAAAGTTCGTCAAAACAAGCTCTATTTTTAATACCGGTTAAAAAGTCGGTTTTGGCCAAATCTTCAAGGGCTTTAGTTTTTTCTCTTAACCGCAGTGCTGTGCGCATACGGGCAAATAAAACTTTTGATATATAAGGTTTCACTACATAATCTGACGCTCCTAATTCAAGCGCTGACACTATTTCATTCTCCCCATCTGACGATGACAACATGATCACTGGAACCATCTGCCAATCGCCCTTATCTTTTATTATTTCAAGTGTCGCTAATCCTGACAAACCAGGCATATGTAAATCAAGTATGATTAAATCAATATCAGTAGTCGCTAAAATAGATAACGCTATCTTGCCCGAGCCAGCAGAAATAACTTCACATCCCACCGATTGTAAATCAAAAGCGAGTAGCATTTGACTATCTTTGGCATCATCAACAGCAAGGATTTTATAATTTTTATCAAATATCAAATTACATCCCTCCAGTACATTCTATTTTGCTAAAAACTCTGCAAGTTCTGTTGAGTTAAAAGGTTTCCTTAAAACCGGATAATCCCAGCTTCTGTCTTCAATGGCAATATAGCCACTAATTGAATATACTTTTATGTCAGTAAATTTTTCCGTAACCATGTTAACGGCTTCTCTGCCAGAAAGATCAGGCAAAATCATATCTGTTATAAAAATATCAAAAACATTTTCTTTTTCCAGTATATTTATTAACTCATCTTTATTATTAGCAATTACTACGTCTGCACCTTTACTTTCTACAAATAAAGCAACAAACTCAGCAATACTGATTTCATCATCTAACACCAATATTCGTTTGCCCTTTATATTAGTATTGTCTTGAGTTGGTTTAATTCTTTGAAAACGCTCTTTTAGTTCTTTGCATTTGAAAACCAAGGTGAAATGAGCGCCACCTAAATCACTTGTACCTTCAACTTGAATTAGGCCATTATGTTTATACATGGTGTTATATACATTAGCCAAGCCGATACCATTGCCTTTGTTCACTGATTTTGAACTATAAAATGGATCGAATATTTTAGTTAAATTTTCTTTTCGTATGCCAATGCCACTATCTTTTACATGAATTTCTAAACGGTTATCACCTGCTAAGTTTGCGGTAATATCTATTTGACCACTTAACCCTTTCTCTTGAATCGCATCTTGAGCATTGAGTACTAAATTAAGTAAAATATTTATAAATTCTCCCTGGGGAAATTTTATAGTGCAATTCATTGGTTTAAAATTAAAAGTAAAATTAATAGTGCTTAGTAATAACTGTTTAAACAAATACTCATTCTCTTTAATATCTTGAATAGGGTCGAAACTGATAACCTTAATTGTTGGTTTACGAGTAAAAGCCAATAACCGCTCAGTGACACTTTTCCCTTTATCAATAGCATTTTTCACGCGCTCGATGTAGGTTTCAATATTTTGATCACCACGCGAAAACTTCAACTCCAACATTTCTATGGCGCCTAATGCCACTCCAAGTACATTGTTTATATCATGAGAGACATTGCCAAAAGTATTGCCTAATAACGCTAATCTATTAGAGATAATTTGTTGCTGTTCTTGGCGAAATTTCTCTGTAACATTTTCAACAATCCAAATATAAATCCCTTCTTCAGATTCATAGGTTACCGATAAATCAAAGACACTATTGTATTTATCAAAACTAACATTATTTTGTTTTATTTGACCATTTTCCATCGCCATTTTTTTATAGTTCATATATTCAGAAATACTAAAGTTTATATAATTAAATAAAACTGAACTTTCATTATCATGATGTGGCGAAATATCTTGATAAACAATATTGTCATTATCATCGATAAAAAATATTGGCACTTTAATTGTCAAATTAACCATAGCCAACAACTTAAGTTTTTCAAAAATAGTTTCTTGTCGGGTAATATCTTTTACAACACCGAATAGCCCTTGTGCAAAACCAAAAGAATCTCGTTCAATCTCGGCGATTATCTCAACTTTTAGCTTTACACCGCCTTTTTTTATAATGGTGCCCTTAAAATATAATGGTGCTAACTCCTCTATAGACTGCTTGATTTTTTCTGTAAACAAACAACTATCTTTTTCAATAAATAACTCTGCTATGCTTTCTAGCGTAGGGGTGAATGATTTTTTTGATAAGCCATGAATTCTAAAAACTTCACGAGACCAATTAAGTGATTTATGCTGTAAATCGTAGCGCCAGTGACCAGCGTTACTAATTTTTTCTGTTAAGGACAACCAATCATTTTGCTTTTTCAATTGTGAGTAGAGTTTTTTACTATCGGTAATATTCCTTACTGTACCAAAGATCAATTTAGCTCGTTCACCATCATATTCAATTATTTTAGCCACACCATGAATCCAAATAGTTTCATTGCTATTTGTTTTCAACGGATACGATACATCTACGTTATTAATTTTCCCTTTTAAATGCAGTTCTACTTGTTGATAAATCTCAGCAAGGTGCTCTTCTGCAAAGTGCTTCGCCCAAAACTCTCTTGAGTCTTTATATGCTTTAGTTTTGTAGCCTAATAATGACATTAATTGCGCAGAATAAAACACGGTATCGTGTTCTAAATCCCACTCCCAATATGCTTCATCAAGCTCTTCAAGCGCCCTATGTGTATACTCTAGATTAAGCGAACGTGGTTTCAAAATAATTCGTCCTCGTCATCGTCATCGTCAAAATCAGCATGTTGTTGTACTTCAAGTTTATGTAGTTTATCAACACTCGCTAAAGCGTTATCCAGTAACTTAATAACTTCCATAAAATTAACATCATCTTGGGTATGCCTTTTCAATGCATCATGAACAAGATTTGTTAGAAAGTCTTCTTGTTCCATATTCAAATCTAAAACATGAAAACTCATACCAATTTTCGTTACTATCTCATTCATCACTTCTTGTTGATGATGCTTAGATATTTCTACCATCTTTTTGGTAGACACTACGGCTTGCGTTATCTGTTCTTGCACATTGACCAATGAGCTTTTATAGGCAATAAACTCCATTCTAGCGCCAATACACTCAATTACCGAAGCGAGAGCGTCTATGTAAGCATCGGTTTCTACTGTGCCTTGTTTAAGGTTTAAAATAAGCAGAGAAACTAAGGGGTGATTGAAAATTGTTCGTTTACCAAACTGATATAGTCTTGGCTTAGATTTTAATAACTCCATGACTTCAATTTCTACCGGCGAACACAAGCCTTTTTGAGCACTATAAAATAAGGGATGTTCATTAAGAGGATAAAAAGCAATACAACCACTCAAGCCCATATTATAAAAATAAGAAAATACTTCGTCTCTTATTTTCTCAAAGGTAGCGCAGTGATTAAGCTTAGAAGTTAACAGCATGCAGCTGCCATATTTAGCAGCTTGTGTCATCGATATATTGATAACATTTTCTTTAGACTTTATGTCGGCCTCAAAATCCTGAATTTTTTCTTGATAAATTATTAAATGCTTTAGCTTTTTATGAAGAGCTAGTAGTGAAATTGGTTTAGAAAGAAAATCGTCTGCGCCACATTCTAAGCCTTTTAAAATAGCTTCTTCATTAGCTAAACCAGAATATAGTACAAATGAGGTAGGCGCTGTTGCGTCGCCTTGCTGAGATTTAATCCATTGAGAGCCTTTATCTTCACCAATATATTCATCGACTAAGGCAATATCAAAATTAACTTCTTTTAACAGGTCATTAGCAACCTCAATATTATTAGCACATTTTACTTCAAACTCTTCTTCTAAACTTTCCGCTAATAACTGTAGATACTCTATGTCATCATCAATGATCAAAAGATTATGTTTATTCATTCTACTTATCCTTGTTTGCTAAAATTGATTTCCTAACTTTCTAATTTATGCTGATTTTAAGATTTAATGTTTAATGTTTAAGGTTATGCCAAACATAGTTTGCAGATACCAATGTACCGTTGTCCTGGTAATCTAGGGTGTCACAAAGTTGATTGACGAGCTCGATACCCCTGCCACTTAAAATCAATCCCTCACTTTGAGCACAACTATTACCTTTCAATACATTAAAAACATCAAAACCAGTGCCACTATCTTTAAAACTAATATGCATTTTTCCTCCGTGTTCAAAAGGGAAGTAACATAGTTCGATTATTATAAAACCATCTGTTAAGTTTTCTAAGCGAATAGCTCTTTCCTTAAAGTACTGTTCAAAACCCTCGGCGGATTTTTTGAGTGAGGAGTCTAAACCTAATATGCCGTGATCTAATGCATTCACAAATAGTTCGGTTAAAATCGTGTATAAACTTTGCCAGTGTTCCCCTGCTCCTTCTATATCATTGACTTGGTTCATAATAATAGGAATAGGGTTTATACCTGCGAGTAACCCACCTTTTAACTCTAGCCGCCATGACCAACTTGGGCTGGTGTCGTAAAATGAATCTTCAACAATAAAAGTTTCAGGAATATGGGGTTGATTCGCTTGGTTTGCTAATTCTTCACCTTGCCAAGCAGCGCATGGCACATCAATGAGTGAAATATCATCTTCTTGAGGCATGCCTTGGCAAAAATCATTAAGGTTAGATAACACATTGGTTGCAATATCACTGACTAAAATGCCTTGGGTTGCAGCTTGTTCAAACCGACTTTTACCATATTCTTGACCTTGTTCATTTCTCGCTTCGATTATGCCATCAGTTATTAGTACAAACCTATCAGTACTGTGCAATTGATTAAGTTCGGGTTTTGCTGACGCTACTAATTTTACTAAAATACCTAATGGGGGATGAATAGATGAGAAGCGTTGTTTAATTTCACCCTCTGATGAGAAAAGGTACCCCTCAGGTAAACCTGCATTGAAAACAGACACTGAGTTGTCATGCTCTGATATATTGGCAAAACAGGCAGCAAAGAATAAATCCCTTGGTAATAAGTCAAAGAGTTGTTGATTAATTTGAGCGATAATATCAATTAAAGAAAAGCCTTTTTTCGTCATCGCTCTAAAGGTTTCTGTTACAGGAATAGCGCCAATAGAGGCTCTTAATCCATGGCCAGTAAAATCACCTAAAAGCACATGCAAATCACCATTTGGACACAGCGCAGTTAACTGCATATCGCCACTAAACATGGTAGCCGCTTGCTTAATCACCCCTGTTTTACTTAGGGCAAAGTTCCTTGATTCTATAACTTCAGACATCATTTTTTCAGCCAGTTCAGCATCTTGCTGCTGTTCTTGCTGTAAATTTCTTACCTGTAAGTACAAATCACTGATGCGTTCTATTGACTTTATTGTTGCTTTAAATACTCTCGGCGAAAAAGGTCTAACAAGGATGCCATCTCCGCCTGCTTCAACACTTTCAATATAGGCTTCTTCACTATCCATACTGGTGATAAAAATTAAGGGAGCTAAGCTTTTTCCAGAGACTTTTTTAATACGTCTGGTCGCTTCGTAGCCATCCATTACCGGCATGTTGATATCCATCAGCACAAGATCAGGCTGATGTTCTACATACTTTTCAACTCCAGTAGCGCCATTATTAGCAATGACAACTCGGTAACCTTCTTCTTTAAGAAGGGCTGATAGCATCATGCATTGTGTCTTTGAGTCATCAACAACTAAAGCTAACTTAGTTTGAGGGTTTATATGCGTCATAGCATTAACAGCCTTGCTAGCTTAATGCTCTATGGTCATTAAGCGATGAAACTGGGCAATTTCTAAAATTTTGTTCACCGTATCACTTGGTTTTCTAATAACCAATTGACTGGCATGCAGGTCGACATGATCCTTAAGCAGCAAAATCATACCTAGCGCTGAACTATCCATATAATCAGTTTCACTTAAATCTAAAACATAATTCAGTTGTTGATCCAAACATTGGCTATAGGAATCACGAAATTGTTGATGTAATGAAAAATCAAACCTTTCATTGATACTGATAACTACTTGATTATTCTCATGTGAAATATTGCAACTTACCGACATAATTGTTCTCCCTAAAGGTTATCTACTAAAATAATTCTATTTCGCCTTCATCCATCGTAATTTGTTTAACACTTCTACCATTTTCTGCTTGCTTAGTTTGAAAATATACATGTTGGCATTTATCTTTTAATGATAGTAGTTGCTGATGAACAGGTAAGTCTTTTTGTTGTTCAAAGCTGATTAATACATCACTAATTTCATGAATACTGAGCACATTCTCTTGTAATGAGTCTAGCGATTGTCGCGTTAGATCTTCAAATTGTAGTGACCTAACACCAATACCCACTGCTTCAGTGATTTTAGGGGCTATCGCTGCTAATGATTCAACGCTCTCATAAGTATGCTGATTAACGGTTTCAACATGTTTCATCATATCCGACATTTTATCTTTTGCTTCTAGTGTTGAGGTCATATCAGCAGAAGCCATTTGCTCAACAGAATTTCGTAGTTTGGCTATAATGCCTTTGGCATTACCTATTTCATTGCGAATATCCTCGTTTAACTCAGTAGAGCCAACGGATAACGAACGAACTTCATTAGCAACTACGGCAAACCCTCTACCCGCATCACCTGCTCTTGCTGCTTCAATTGCTGCATTTAATGCTAATAAATTGGTCTGACTGGCTAAACCTTCCACTTGGGCTAACAATTTGAAAATACTATCAAATTGTTCAATCATTTCATCAGTAAAGCCCATAGTTTCAAGGCTTTTTTTACTGGTATCAATAATTACACTAACAAAATCACCCAAGGTTTGATTAGATTGGCTAACAAAGTTTTCTAAGGTAGCGTTTTCATCATTCTCATCAAACGTGGTCGAGTTCTTTATTAATTCTCGGATCATTACCTGCTGCTCTTCGCTTAAACATTGCAAATTTTTAAAACTTGAGGAAATACCTTCAACAGCTTCTTTTACTAACGTTTTCGTTCTGCCTAGTTCATTCTCTATGATGTTAATTTCTTGATGGAGAAATTGTTGTAGTTCAAAAACTACTTCATGTATCAATTTATCGTCAATATCAGTCAATTCAGACGTTTTAGATGTTTCACCATGTTTATCTGCAGGTTCATTAGCAAGCTGCTGACGACTTCTATGAATAAACAGTCCAATTAGTAGCAATATATCGATAGTGAAAATCAAGCTACTTTCAAACCAAAATTGATTGAATATCAGTAGGGAAAACAAGCACCCTGTTAATATAATTTCTTTCTCACTTTGACTCATTTGTTTCCTCTCTTGTTCTATCCCTACCTAACGAAGCATAAGTTAAAAGTGATTTACCAATATTATGTAACGGTAGCGCCAAGCAATGCGCATCAATATCGTGTGCTTTACCTGGCATGCCCCAAATTAAACTAGTATGTCTATCTTGCACTATGGTTCTCGCGCCCTGCTCTTTTAGCCTCAACATTGCTTGGGCGCCATCTTGGCCCATTCCAGTAAGTAAAACCGCTTGAGTGTTACTGGCCATGTTTAATAATGAATCAAACAATACTTCTACGGCAGGTTTATGACGATTAACTTCTGGAGTATCAACAAGTACACTAAACAGGGAGCCATTTTTATTGACAACCTCTAAGTGCATGTCACCGGGAGCGATATAAACATTACCTTGCTTAATTTTTTGGCCATGACTCGCTTCATGTACCTGCATTTGAGACAATTCATTCAATCGTTTAGCAAAACTGGCACTAAAACTCTTAGGAATATGTTGGGCAATGACAATTGGGGGAGTATTTTCAGGTAGGGTCTGTAATATTTTCTTAATTGCTTCTGTTCCGCCGGTAGAGGCGCCAATAGCGATAATATGATTGGTGCGCTTTGCCCCTTTAAATTTCAAAACATTGTCATTGACCTTTTTCGATAAATGGCTACTTAATTTATAGTTTTTCTGATCAACTTTTACGGCATGAGTGATCTTATCAATTAAGACTTCTTTAAAGCTGTCTTTTTTAGCTAATAACTCTTGTACACTTGGCTTTGCAATAAAATCTATTGCACCTAATTCAAGTGCTTGTAAGGTAATATCCGCACCTTTGGTCGTTAAAGTGGATAACATGATGACTGGCATGGGTCTTAAGCGCATCAAATTTTCAAGAAAGGTAATACCATCCATTTTTGGCATTTCAACATCAAGGGTCAAAATATCAGGGTTTAATGTTTTAATTAATTCTCTGGCAATGATAGGGTCTTCAGCTTCACCTACCACTTCAATGTTAGGCGCAAGACTAAGTGCATCTTTAATAATGTTTCGAATTACCGATGAATCATCGATTACTAATACCTTAATAACACTCATAAATAAATCCTTTCGCTTTGCCTACCTATATAAAGCCACATAACTTCCATCGTCATAATGGCCTTATACGATCATATTTGAACTTGTAAAGACACTTTAAAACAGCTCTACATCACCCTCTATCGGATCTATTTCACTACTGTAGCTAGTTTCACGTTCTACAATAGTATCGTTATGTAAATTATCTAACCGCTTAACAAAAGCGCGGCCATTATGAGGAACAAACAAGACTTTCCTCGGATAAACATCGCCAACATCGGTGCTATCTATTTCTATACCTTCTTGGTCTAAATAGTTAAAGACAAAATCAATATTGCGTTGACCTACATTCGACATTTTCTTTAATATCTTGCCGCCACCAAACAATTTTGCTTTTAAATTTGGTCGCTTGCCGCCACTTTTTAAAATTTCATTAATTAAATGCTCCATAGCAAAGTTACCGTAACGGGTCGCATCAGTAATTTTATCTCGACTACCCCAATTTACTTCATGCACTTCTTTTTCTGTTGCGGGTAACATGAAATGGTTCATACCACCAATATTTACTTCACAATCCCAAATACATGCCGAAATACAAGAGCCGAGCGTGGTGGCAATAGCGACATTACCTGTAGTCATATAAAACTCGCCGGGCAAAATTTTTGCTACCACAATTTTTCTTTGTTTATCCCAATAATGATTAATATGGGTGAACTCAGGTAAACACTTGGCCATACAGGCTTGTACCATTGGGTGTTTAGCTCGACTCACTCTATCCCTCTCTTCATTATTTTTTTAGTAATGTGCTTAAAAACGGCAACCAAAATGAAATTCTTTACTTTTTTCATAGCGGTTTTCTAAAAATAGTTCGGCCAACATTGTCAAAATGTTGCTGGTAGGCGCCCAAGTTTTCGCTGTGTCCTAACATTAATAAACCTCCGGGAGCCAACATGTCATAATATCGGGTAAATAAATCTTGCTGCGTGGTTTTATCGAAATAAATAATAACGTTACGACAAAAAATCACATCAAATGGCCCCTTAATGGGCCAATCATGTAATAAATTAAGCTGCTTAAAAGTAATTAAATTATTCAACTCTTTAGTTACACGAACGTTGTTCTCATTACTGCCTGCGCCCCGTTTAAAATATTTAGCTTTATACTTCTCATCAATGCTTTCAATTTTGCGATATTCGTAAACTCCAGCTTTGCCAACAGATAAAACATTTGAATCAATATCGGTTGCCAACAGTTTTATATCCCAAATAGATAATTCTGCCTGTAGAGACTCCAACACTGTCATGGCAATACTATAAGGCTCTTCACCGGTAGAGCTGGCTGAAGACCAAATTCTTAAGCGTTTTTTACCATTTGCTTGTTTCACTTTATTTGCCATTAACCTTGGCAGTTCATGTTCTGTTAAATAGTCAAAATGATGTGGCTCTCTAAAAAAACTGGTCAAGTTGGTCGTAATAGCATTAATAAAATAGTCTTTTTCTTGCTCCTCTTCTGTGCGTAATAAATGGCAGTAATCACCAAATGAGTTAAGTTTTCGTTCTCTAACAATACGGGTAAGTCGGCGGTAAACCATTTCCCGTTTTTTATCATTAAGTACGATGCCAGTTGACTGATAAACAAATTGACATATAAATTCAAAATCTTTGTTTGTCAGTCGTACCGCCTCATCCCGAATACTTTGTGACATCAGTTGTTAAAACTCCTCCCACTCCTGATCAGTAGCCGTTTTAACTCTTGGCGTCGCTTTTGATCTTCTTGGTCTGCTTGCCTTTGCCGCAGGCTTTCTTCTTACTGGTGATTCAATTTTCGGTGCTTCTTCTTCTTCGCCATTATTGAAAAATGCTACTTGGTCAAGTAATGCCTGAGATTGTTCTTCCATTGATTTACTTGACGCTGCAGCTTCTTCTACCAGGGCAGCATTTTGTTGGGTCATTTCATCCATTTGACTCACTGCGGCGCTCACTTCACCAATACCCGCTGATTGCTCTTTACCAGCATTATCAATGTCGGTGATCATACTTCCCACTTCTTCTATGGCAGAGACCAATTCAACAAAGGTTTGTCCGGTTTCATCCACTAATTTGGTGCCTTGCCCTACGGCTTCGACACTGTCATTAATCAAGCCTTTGATCTCCTTAGCAGCCCCTGCTGAACGTTGGGCTAAATTTCGAACTTCTGCGGCAACAACCGCGAAGCCTCGACCTTGTTCACCCGCTCTGGCCGCTTCAACTGCGGCATTAAGTGCCAGCAAATTCGTTTGGAAAGCTATTTCATCAATAACACTAATAATGTCGGCAATTTTCTTACTGGACTTATTAATATCACTCATGGCAGTGATGGCATTTCTAACTACAGAGCCTCCATTGGTTGCTTTTTCCATGACCGAGGTTGATAGCTTACTTGCTTCAGTAGAATTTTCGGCATTTTGCTGCACGGTACTGGTTAACTCTTCCATGGCTGACGCGGTTTCTTCAAGACTTGATGCTTGAGACTCAGTTCTATGGCTTAGTTCATTGTTACCTGCTGCAATTTCGCGAGAAGAATCAAACACATTGGTTGAAGCATTACGAATCTCATCAACCATATTGCTTAAATTATCGATGGAGCCATTCATGGCATTGGCTAGTGCTAAGAACTCACCATCATAGTCATTACGCATAGTTTGCGTTAAATCGCCATCAGCTAGCGCTTGGGCAATATTTATCGCATCGGTAATGGGGTCAATAATCGCTTCCATCAAGCCATTAATATTTTCACCCAGGTCTTTCATAAAACCTTCATACTCTTCGGTATCAATTCGGGTGTCTAAGGTTCCCTGGGTTGCATCACTTATTAATTTATCTATTTGATTTTGTGCATCCTTCTCTTCGGTTAAATCAACCCACTGGATGGCCGTACCAACGTGATTGCCTTCTTCATCTTTCAGTGCGATGGCAATTAATTGGAAGGTCAAACCAACCACGGTTATTTCTGTGGTGTAAGGTAAGTTATCAGGGTTGCCTAATAAATTTTGTTGATGCGCGGGATTTTTATGGAAGGTATCAAAATTAGTGCCCACCAAAGAATCGACTCTTAATGCGGGTAGTGCAGTTCTCAGTTGAGCCTCGCGGCGTCTAAGCATGGTAATTACTGCTGGGTTAGCATAGACAATATTGCCTTTTATATCGGCCATCATCACGTTAGTGGTCATGCCTTCCATTGTCGATGTTAAACGGCCAACTTCAACTGATTTCTCACGTGCTGCTGTGACATCTTGCCACTCTAACGAGTTACCTATGTAAGCCCCTTGAACATCGGTAATAGCGGTAACATTTAGCTCAAAAGTTAAATGTTTGATGCTGATATCCGTTGTATAAGGTAAATTACTTGGGTCTGACAATAACTTACGTTGATGTGCCGGATTTTTATGAAAGGTATCAATGTTGGTACCAATAATCACTTCTGGGTCGGCTTTAAAACCAGGCCAGTTTTGTGCAAAAGTCACTTCATGCTCTTTTAATAACGCTAAGGTAGCGGCATTGGCATAGGTAATAGTAAAGTCTCTATCAATCATGATATTCGCCGTGGCCGATTGATCAATAGCTCCCTGCAACTGTGCCGCTTTATCGGCTTGAACGCGAGCTTGGGTTACATCCTTCCACTCTAACGAATTACCAATATATTCACCGTCAACATCGGTAATAGCGGTAACATTTAATTCAAAAGTTAAATGCTTAATAGTGATATCAGTTTGATACGGTAAGTTATTCGGGTCATCAAGCATTTTACGCTGATGCGCCGGATTTTTATGG